>QFCE01000133.1_pt1 | contig 189311 bp, 182 predicted proteins | sample 5346091 | NCBI WGS metagenome assembly QFCE01 (sample SAMN09062252, study PRJNA434731) | Human gut metagenome, whole genome shotgun sequencing project. | isolation source: stool timepoint A chromium assembly | host: Homo sapiens | collected 2015
GAAAGCCGGCTGTCCATGGCGTCAAACGGGGAAGTGTTCTTGGATGAAGCCGGGGCGTTTTCGCGGATTTATGAAGGGCTGAAGGGCTTTTATCCGGAGGATGTGCGGTTAAAAAAGATCGCCGCCCGGGCAGCGAAAATGGCGCAGTCCGGCCAGTATAATTACGGCAGGCTGTCCGCCCGGGGCGAATGGACGGGCGCTTTTTTGGCGCTGCAGGAGTTTGTGACGAATACCTGCTCGCTGGTGCATCTTTTGAATCGGAAATACACACCCTTTTATAAATGGATGCACCGCAGCTTAAAGGATATGGAGGTGCTGCCGGAAATCTACGGGCTTCTGGATCAGCTTACCGCGCCCTTTGACAGCCGCCGCGCGTGGACGGAGGCAGTGCCGGAGCAGTTTTTGTGCGGGCGGATCAACACGGCGGACAGCAGGGCGGTTTTGATCGAAACGATCTGCCAGCTGGCCGCAAGGGCGCTCAACGAGGCAGGGCTGTCCGATTCCTATGATTTTTATCTGGAAAGCCATGCGCTCTCCGTGATGGAAAAGATCTCCGATCCGGCGATCGCAGCGCTTCAGCTCATGGAGGGATAAAAGGCTTGAAACATATGTTCGGACATGATACAATAACAGACAGCAGAAAAAAGGGGGATCTGCTCCTGATCGCTGCCGTCTGTCTGGCCGCTGTGCTGGCGGCTCTTTTCTTTTTCGGCAAAAACAGCGCCCCGGCAGCGTATGCAGTGATCGAGCTGGACGGCAGGGAACAGGAGCGCCTGCCCCTTTCCAAAGATCAGGAGATCTGCGTGGAAGGGCAAGGCGGCTATAACGTCGTATCCGTATCGGACGGGGAAGTGCGCGTTTTGGATGCGGACTGCCCGGATGGGCTGTGCGTGCGGCAGGGGAGGATCCGTCATGCCGGACAGAGTATCGTCTGCCTTCCGCACCGCCTGAGCGTCCGGTTGGAAGCAGAAGGAACAGGCGGCCTGGACGCAGTGGTACAATAACGGGGAGCGGAAACGCTCCAAAACGAGGGATTTTATGCGGGATCGAACGAAAAAGACGGCATTTTTAGGCGTTCTGACTGCGGCAGCGCTTTTGCTGTCCTATGTGGAATCGCTGTTTGTGCTTGCCCCGGGCATTCCGGGGATCAAGCTTGGGCTTGCCAATTTAGCGGTGGTGCTCTGTCTGTACCGCTACGGCTGGAAGGAGGCGGCGGCGCTCAATCTGGTGCGGATCCTGCTTTCGTCGCTGCTGTTTGGCAGCTTTTTTACGATGGCATACAGTCTGGCGGGAGCGGTGCTTTCCTTTGGCGCGATGCTGGCAGGGAAGCGGTCGGGGCGTTTTTCAGTGCTGGGCGTCAGCGTGCTGGGCGGCGTATTCCACAATCTGGGACAGCTTCTGGTGGCGATGGCGCTGCTTGGGACGGCGTGGGCAGGCTGGTATGTGCCGTGGCTTTTAGCTGCGGGCTGCGTGACGGGCATTTTTATCGGCGCGTGCGCAAAGGCGGTAAACCGTTACCTGCCCATCCTGCGGTAGAACAGGGCGCAAAAAGGACAGGGACAGCGTTTCCCAAAAAAGAAAGGGAGAAGTTATGATCGCATATTTAAACGGCAGGGTTGCCGATATTTCAGAAGAGAATCTTGTGATCGAGGTCGCGCATATCGGCTATAACGTGCGCGTCCCGGCAAGTGTGACCGCGCTTTTGCCGCCGGTAGGGGAAGAGGTCAGGATCTATACCTATATGAGCGTGCGGGAGGACGCGGTGGCGCTGTACGGCTTTTTGACAAAGGATGATCTGGAAATGTATAAACAGCTTATCACGGTCAGCGGCGTCGGGCCAAAGGCGGGTCTGGCGATTTTGTCGGCGCTGAGTGCGGACGAGCTGAGGATGGCGGTCATTTCACAGGATGCGAAGGCGATTGCAAAGGCGCAGGGCATCGGCGCAAAGACAGCCCAGCGGATCATTCTGGAATTAAAGGATAAGATCTCTTTGGAAGATACGGTTTTTATGAAGGATTCCGTATCGGATGCCGCTGTCATACCTGCGTCGGGAGACATCGGCAGGGCGAAGGCGGAAGCGGTGGAAGCGCTGACCGCCCTGGGCTATTCTTCCTCTGACGCCCTGCGCGCGGTCAAGGCGGTGGAGCAGGACGATATGGATGTGGAAGCGCTTTTGAAGGCTGCGCTTAAGAAGATGTTCTGAAATTGAAATATAAAAGAAGACGCCGCGTCTGCGGCATGGTGAGGAAAAGATGGCCAGAGTGATTGAAACCAATCTAACAGAAGAAGATAAAAGGATAGAAGGAAGCCTGCGCCCGCAGTATCTGAAAGATTATATCGGTCAGGAGAAGGCCAAATCGACGCTGAAAATTTATATCGAAGCGGCAAAGCAGAGGCAGGATGCGCTGGACCATGTACTTTTTTACGGGCCTCCGGGACTGGGAAAGACGACGCTTGCGGGGATCATCGCCAATGAGATGGGCGTCAACATGAAGGTGACGAGCGGGCCGGCGATCGAGAAGCCGGGCGAGATGGCGGCGATTTTAAACAATCTGCAGGAGGGCGATCTTTTGTTCGTGGATGAGATCCACCGCTTAAACCGGCAGGTGGAGGAGGTGCTGTATCCGGCGATGGAGGACTATGCCATCGACATCATGATCGGGAAGGGCAGCTCCGCCCGGTCGATCCGTCTGGATCTGCCGCATTTTACGCTGGTCGGGGCGACGACGAGGGCGGGGCTTTTGACTGCGCCGCTTCGGGACCGCTTCGGCATGATCCATCATCTGGAATTTTATACGGTGGACGAGCTAAAGCTGATCGTGCAGCATTCCGCGAAGATCCTGAACGTAAAGATCGACGAGGAGGGCGCGCGGGAGCTCGCCAGAAGAAGCAGGGGCACGCCCCGCCTGGCGAACCGCATTTTAAAGCGGGTGCGGGATTTTGCGCAGGTCAAATATGACGGCGTGATCACCCGGCAGGTGGCGCGGACGGCGCTGGATCTGATGGATGTGGATACGCTCGGCTTAGACCGGGTGGACAGGAACCTTTTAATGACGATGATCGAGAAGTTCAAGGGCGGCCCTGTGGGGCTGGATACGCTGGCGGCGGCGATCGGGGAGGACGCGGGGACGATCGAAGACGTCTACGAGCCGTATCTTCTCATGAACGGGCTGATCGACAGGACGCCCAGGGGAAGGGTCGCGACAGAGACGGCGTACCGGCATCTGGGACTTGAAATCTGACCGCTTTGCCATTATAATAAAGGGATAAAGGCGCAGGATTTGTGCGCAGCGAAAGGATGAGTGATCATGGCGGTCAAGACGGACACGGAAGTGATTATCGGCGGCAAGGTGCTGACATTGAGCGGCTACGAGAGCGAGGAATATCTGCAGAAGGTCGCTTCTTATATCAACAATAAACTGGCAGAATACGGCAGGGTGGAGAGCTTTCGGCGTCAGCCCGTGGACACGCAGCACGTCCTTCTGGAGTTAAACATCGCGGACGATTATTTCAAGGCAAAAAAGCAGATCGACCGGATGGACGAGGAAGCGGCGTCGCGGGAGAAGGAGCTGTACGATCTAAAGCATGAGCTGATCGCGGCTCAGATCAAGCTGGAGAATACGGAGAAGAGCTTAAAGAGCGCGCAGCAGGAGCTTCAGGAGAGCTCCCGCCAGATCGTGCGTCTGGAAACGGAGATCCAGGGGCTTAAGGAACATCCGTGAGAAAGACGCCAGCTTATTATGAGGAAATAAACGGGGAGGGCTGTCAGGGATGACAGCCCGTTTTCAATCAGAAAGAAGGCATGAAAACAAGCCGGACGGAATGGAGAGCAGGATGGAATACAGAGGAGAGCTTTTGGCGCCCGCAGGAAATATGGAATGCTTAAAGGCTGCAATAGCGGCAGGGGCGGACGCCGTTTATTTGGGCGGCGGGCAGTTCGGGGCGCGGGCATATGCCGGGAATTTTTCGGACGAAGAGCTGATCGGGGCGCTGCAGCTTGCCCACGCATGGGATAAAAAGATATATCTGACGGTCAATACCCTGACAAAGCAGGAGGAGCTGGGAAGGCTTACAGACTGGATGCAGCCTTTTTATGAGGCGGGCCTGGACGGCGTGATCGTGCAGGATATGGGCGTTTTGGACACGGTGCGCAGGGCGTTTCCGGGAATGGAGCTGCACGCCAGCACGCAGATGACGGTAACGGAAAGCCGCAGCGCCCTGTTTTTAAAATCACTGGGTGTCTGCCGGGTCGTGCCCGCGCGGGAGCTTAGTTTAGAAGAGATCCGTATTTTGAAGGAACAGACCGGGATGGCGCTGGAAGTATTTATCCACGGCGCGCTGTGTTACTGCTATTCGGGGCAGTGCCTGTTTTCCAGCTATCTGGGCGGTAGAAGCGGCAACCGCGGGCGCTGCGCCCAGCCCTGCCGGCAGCCCTACACGATACTGGAGGAAAAGGGGGGCGCTTATCAGGACGCGTCAAAGCGCATGAAGCAGCCGGCGTATCCGCTGAGCTTAAAGGATCTGTGCGTGCTGCCGTTTTTACAGGAGCTGATGGATGCGCGGATCGATTCGTTTAAGATCGAGGGCAGGATGAAGCGCCCGGAATACGTGGCGGGCGTAACGGCGGTATACCGCAAATATATGGATCTGTACAGAAGCGGCGTAAGAAATTGGGAGATCGATCCGGCGGATATGGAGCTTTTGTCGAAGCTGTATGTGCGCTCGGAGACGGGAGGCGGCTATTATAAGCAGCACAACGGACGGGAAATGGTAACCTTTGAAAAGCCCGGTTATTCGGGCTGCCCGGAAGAGCTTTTGGAGCGGATCCGCCGGGAATATCTGGAAAAGGAGCTGACCCTGCCGGTCAGCATGAGCGCTTTTCTGGAAGAGGGAAAAACGGCGCGGCTTCAGGTGTCCTCCGGGTCTGTGTCGGCAGAGGCGCTGGGAGCAGAGGCGCTGCCGGCTCAGAAGCGCCCGCTTGCCAAAAGCGACGTGGAGAAGCAGTTAAAAAAGACCGGCGGCTCTGCCTTTTATGCAAAAGAACTTCAGATTGAGATGGGAGAAAACCTGTTTCTTCCGGTATCCGCGTTAAACGAGCTGCGCCGGGACGCACTGGACAGGCTTTGGGAGAAGCTTTGCCAAAAGGGAAGGCGGACGCTGCTGGAAAGGACGGGACAAAACGCCTGTCCGGACAGCGGCTGTAAAAGCAATGCGCCTTCCGGGCAAAGGAAAGAGCCCCTTCTTTATGCGTCCGCGCTTTTGGCAGAGCAGGCGCTTGCGCTTCTGGACGAAGCGGGCGTGCGCCGTCTGTATGTGAATGCCGATCTGCTGTTTGCAAAGGAAGAAGAGCGGCTGATGAAAAAGGCGGCAAAAAGGCAGGAGGCAGATGAAGGCTTTGAGCTGTTTTTGCAGCTTCCGGCGCTGCTTCGTTCCTACAGCGAGCCGTATCTGGCGGCGCTTGCCCAAAAAGTCCGCCGTTACGACGGGATCATACGGGGATTTCTGGCGGGCAGCGTGACGGGGATGTGTTGGGCAAGGGAGGAATTTCCGGAGAAAAAGCTGTCGCTGCAGCACAATGTTTATGTATTCAACCGGGAGACGCTGTCCTGTTGGGAAGACTGCTTTTCCATAGATACCTATACTGCGCCGCTGGAATTAAACAGGCAGGAGCTTCTGACGCTGCCTGCGCAGAAGCAGGAAATGGTCGTTTACGGCAGGACGCCGATGATGATCAGCGCCGGATGCGTCAAAAGGAGCGCCGGGAGCTGCCGCGTGGATCATACGCAGAAGCAGCTTGCGGAAGGCATTCCCTCCGCCGGCTTTGCAGAGCGTTTGAAAGACCGCTACAACGCGGAATTTCCGGTATGGGTCAACTGCCGCCACTGCATGAACACAATTTATAATTCGGTGCCGCTGTCGCTGCATCAGTACATGGAACAGATACGGGGAAGGGGGCTTCGGGCGGTCAGGCTTGATTTTACCGATGAAAGCGGCAAAAAGGCGGCGTATCTGGCACGCTTTTTTGCCGGGGAAGACGGAAACGCGCCGGATTGCTATACGACGGGGCATTATAAAAAAGGAGTGCAGTAAATTTGGCATATTTTATCGTTATTTATTCCAAATATGCGATCGTGCTGTTCCAGTTTCTGTTTCTGATTTGCAGCGTTTACGGGCTTGGGAAAAAAGAAGCAGGGCAGGCGAAAAAAGCGGCGGTGTGGCAGAGCGTATTTTTGTTTCTGATGCAGTTTTGCGCGTATCTGACGATCGTGATCCGCACGCAGCGCATGGAATACCTGATCTTTTATCTGTTTTTGCAGATTTTGACGCTGGCGCTGCCGCTTCTGGCATATTTTCTGTATCCGGGCATCAACCGGCTTGTCCTGAATGAGATGAGCATGCTTTTAAGCGCGGGCATGATCGTTCTGGTGCGGCTGGACTTAAAAAAAGCGGCAAAGCAGCTTGCCATCGCCATGGTTTCCTACGGACTTTTACTGGCAGTGCCGTGGCTGTTTAAGAGGCTGCGTACATTTTTGCGGGATCTGGGCTGGGTCTACTGTATCGCAGGGACGCTGGCGCTTGCCGTTGTGCTGATCCTCGGGCAGGTAACGCACGGCTCGAAGCTGTCATGGTCGATCGCAGGGATCACCTTCCAGCCCTCGGAGTTTGTAAAGATCCTGTATGTGTTTTTTATCGCCTCTCTCCTTGCAGACGGAGCGGAATTAAAAAAGGTGCTCCTTGCGGGCGTCGGGGCGGGCATTCAGGTGATCGTTCTGGTCTTGTCAAAGGATCTGGGCAGCGCGCTGATCCTGTTTGCGGTCTATGTGCTGATGATTACGGTTGCCGCCCACCAGCCGCTGTATCTGGCGGGCGGGCTGTTTGCGGGGGCGGGGGCATCCTTGATAGCATGGAAGCTTTTTTCCCATGTACAGGTCCGGGTGCAGGCATGGAAAGACCCGTGGAGCGTGATTGACAGTCAGGGCTATCAGATCACCCAGTCGCTGTTTGCCATCGGGCGGGGCGGGCTGTTTGGCCAGGGCATCGGAAAGGGCACGCCGCAGGACATCCCCTATGTGGAAACGGACTTTATTTTTGCGGCGCTCACAGAGGAAATGGGGCTTTTATTCGGCATCGGGATCCTTCTTACGGCAGTGCTTCTGTTTCTGTCGGTCATGCGCCTTGCGGCAGGGCTTGCAGACGGCTTTTACCGGAATCTTGCGGTGGGCTTTGGGATGCTGTATATATTCCAGACGTTTCTGACGGTGGGCGGCGGCACGAAATTTATCCCGCTGACCGGGGTGACGCTGCCCTTTATCAGCTACGGCGGCAGCAGCGTGATGTCGATGATCCTGATATTTGCAGTGCTGGAGGGCGTCTGGCAGATGCGCTATGAAGAGGAGCAGAGGATTGAAAAGCAGAAAAGAAAACGAGAAAAGCAGCTCAAAAAAGAAGAGTAGATTCCGGCTGAACCGGGAGCTGTATGCCTGCGCGGCGCTGATGGTCTGCCTTTTTGCAGGGATGACGGCATATCTGGCGGACTATGTTTTGTCCAATCAGGAAGCGCTTTTTAACAACAGCTACAATTCCCGGCAGAAGGTGCTTGCGCAGCAAAATACAAGGGGCACGATCTATGCGGCGTCCGGCGAGGTGCTGGCAGAGACAAGGACGGACGAAGCAGGGAACGAGTTTCGGGATTACCCGTACGGAAGGATGTTCGCCCATGTGGTCGGCTATACGGGCAAGGGAAGGACGGGCATCGAGGAGCTGGAAAATTACCGTCTGATCAATTCCGACATTTCGGAAAAGGAAAAGCTGGACAACGAGCTTGCCGGGAAGAAAAATCCGGGCAACGACGTATTTACGACGCTGGACGTTTCTTTGCAGGAGGCGGCGGACGAGGCGCTTGGGCTGTACCGGGGGGCGGTAGTCGTAACGGAAGTAAAGACCGGACGCGTGCTGGCAATGGTCAGCAAGCCGGATTACGATCCGAACACGATCGCAGAACAGTGGACGGCGTTAAATGAGGATCAGGAAAAGGCGGCGCTGTTAAACCGGGCGACGCAGGGGCTTTATCCGCCGGGCTCGACCTTTAAGATCGTGACGGCGCTGGCTTATATCCGCCAGTTCCCGGACACATGGGAAAATTATTCCTTCAACTGTACGGGGGCGTACAGCCATGGGCAGAACCGGATCAGTTGCTATCACGGGAGCGTGCACGGACAGGTGGATCTGACAACTTCCTTTGCAAAATCCTGCAACGCATCCTTTGCCAATATCGGGATGAGCCTGAACCGGGGAGCGTTCGGGGAAACGATCGACAGTCTTTTGTTTAATCAGGAGCTTCCGATCCCGCTGCCGTATAAGCAGACGAGCGTGGAGCTGGACGGGAACAGCACGGACGACGAGGTAATCCAGACGTCCATCGGTCAGGGAAAGACCCAGATCACGCCGATGCAGCTTAACATGATCACGGCGGCGATCGCAAACGGCGGCGAGCTGATGCAGCCGATCTTTGTGGACGCGGTCAAAAATGCGGACGGCAGGGTGCTGGAAAAAAACAGCCCTTCGGTATATAAGCGCCTGATGTCGCAGCAGGAGGCGGAGGCGATGGGCGCCCTGATGGCGGACGTGGTGCAGGAAGGCACCGGACGCAAGCTAAAGGACAGGGGCTATACGGCGGCGGGAAAAACCGGAAGCGCTGAGTTTTCGGAGAACAAAGAAGAATCCCACGCATGGTTTACCGGCTTTGCGCCTGTGGAAGACCCGGAGATCGCGGTAACGGTGATCGTGGAGCGGGCAGGCTCCGGCAGTGATTATGCGGTTCCGCTGGCACGCAGGGTGTTCGACGCATGGTTTTCCTGAGCCTGCGCACGGTTTGGCGAAAGCGGTCTGCGCATGGTTTGGCTAACAGCCTTGCGCATATGCTTTGCCGGTCTGTTTTGTCCGCTCGGGACAAGGGGCTGCAAGGGACAAAAATGAAAATGTGGGAGAACAATTTTCCAGATAGGACTTGCCCTGCACCGGGATTTAAGGTATACTGATTTCCAGAATCAGATATCGCCGGACAGGAGGAATTGCAGTGATTGAAGCAACGAGCTGCGGCGGTGTAGTAATCTTTCGGGGCAAGATCCTTCTTTTGTACAAGAACTACAAAAACAAGTACGAGGGATGGGTGCTTCCCAAGGGAACCGTGGAAGAGGGCGAGGATTTTAAGCATACCGCGCTCCGAGAAGTTCTGGAAGAAAGCGGTTCCAGAGCTTCCATCATCAAATATGTGGGCAAGAGCGAGTATACGTTCAGCGTGCCCGAGGATGTTGTGGAAAAGGAAGTCCACTGGTATTTAATGATGGCGGACAGTTATTACAGCAAGCCGCAGAGGGAAGAGTATTTTGTCGATTCCGGTTTTTACAAGTATCATGAGGCGTACCATCTGCTGAAATTTTCCAATGAGAAGCAGATTCTGGAAAAGGCGTACCATGAATATCTGGAATTGAAAAAGAGCAATCTTTGGGGCAGCCGCAAATACTACTGAGCAGGACATGCCTGCCGGTAAAACGAAGCTTTTGACCGGTCGTTACTGACCGGTCAGCGTTTTATTACGCGGCGGGGCGGGGATTTTTGCCGTATCTGACGCGCGCCCTGTTTACGGGGCTGCAAAACAGGGTATTCTAGGAACAGGGGCAATGGCGGTACATGAAATTTTATCGGAACTTATACGTTGGGGCATCTGTTAAAAATATCAACAAAATAAAATGGAAGCTTTTGACCGGAGCCGGACAGTTTGGCGTCTATGTGATTAGCCTTTCCCATACGGCGGATCAGCTGGACATTTTCCACTGCGCCATGCTCAAACAAAAAGCCTTCGACAAAAAAAGCCTTTCCGTCGTCGGGATCGCCGGGGACATGGGAGAGGCGTACACGCTGGTGGAACAGATGGTTCAGGACGGGCTGGCAGCCGGATTTGAGGGAAATGTAAAAGCATATCTGGCGGAAACATTCCGCGCCGGGAAGGGGGGAGGCGGATGATGGTTATCTGGATGATCCTGAAGACGGCGGGGATCGTGCTTCTGGTTATTCTGGGGCTTTTGCTTGCAGCGCTTCTGGCGGTTTTGTTCGTGCCGGTCCGTTACCGGGCAGACGGGAGCTGGCGGGAGGAGCTGACGGCTTCTGCAGCGATCACATGGCTTTTGCATCTGGTAAGCATCCGGATCACATATGAAAAGGAGCTGTCTGTGCGGGTGTCGGTGTGCGGGATCCGGATAAAGACAGAAAAAAAGGCGGAGCCGTCAGGCAGCGGACAGCATGGGACATCAGCATCCGCACCGGAGTCTGCGGCAGCGTCCGCACCGGAGCCTGCAGCAGCGTCCGAATCAGAGCCTGCCGCAAAACCGGATGCCGGAACAATTCCGGGCGCAATGCCGGAAACAGCCCCGGAGGCGCAGGCAGCCGGCGGGCAGGAAAATCCGAAAGCCCCGGACACGGCAAAAGCTCCTGAGCCGGGAAAAGATCCCGAAGTGTCAAAGAATAAGCAGCGTTTTTCCTTTGACGCTTTGAAAAAACGGCTCGCCGCCGCATGGCGGAAGCTGCAGGGCAGCCTGCGGAATATCCGGGGTACGGCAAAACGGCTGTACAGGCAGTTTATCCATTATAAAGCGATCTGGGACAGGGAGGAGACGCGGCAGGCGTTCCATCTGGCGTCAGCGCAGCTTTGCAGGACGCTGCGCCATGTGCTTCCGCGCCGGATAAACGTCCGGGCGGCGGTCGGCACGGGCGATCCGGCGTCTACGGGACAGGTTCTTGCAGTGCAGGGGATTTTGTATCCGTGGCTGGGGGATAAGGTGCAGATCGTGCCGGATTTTGAAGAGAGGCGGTTTGAGGGGGAATTTCATCTGAAAGGACAGCTCAGGGCAGGCGTGGTCGGTTTTTATGCGCTCAGGCTGATGCTTGACAAAAACGTGCGCCGCCTGATTGGAATACTGCGCGGCAGGACAGCAGACAAGGAGGATCACAATGGCAGAAAACAAGGACAATAACATCACTTCCGTAATGGAGGCGCTCATCAAAGGGGCGGAAACCGTATTTACAACCAAAACGGTGGTGGGCGAGGCGACGAAGGTGGACGATACGATCATCATTCCGCTGGTGGACGTTTCCTTCGGCATCGGCGCGGGCGCGACCTGCACGCCGGGCGCAGCCTCCGGCGGCAAGGCGGCAGGGAAGAGCGGCGGCGCAGGCGGCATGAGCGGGAAGATGTCTCCCAGCGCGGTGCTTTTGATTAAAAACGGGCAGACCCGCCTTGTGAACATCAAAAATCAGGACAGCGTAAACAAGGTGCTGGATATGATCCCGGACATTGTGGACCGTTTTACCGCACCGAAGCAGGAAATGATGAGCGATGAGGAAGCGGTGGACGCCGCGTTCCCCGAAGAAAAAGAAAATAAGGAAGCTTAAGCGGCACAGACAAAGAAGCGGCAGGGAGGTCTTTTCCTGCCGCTTCCGCATATGATAAAGATATATCCCTGCAAAGCAAAGGAGGGCGGCAACAGGATTATGAACCGGATCATCGCGTTTGCAATTTTCTGGGTGGCGATCGGGATGCTGCTCATGCTTTGCTTCCGATACCGCGTGATGGGGACGCTTTTTGCGCTTGCCCTGCTCGGCGTAAGCTATCTGGTGCTGATGTGCGGGGATGATTAAAGAATATTGAAACGCAAAGAACGGCTGCTTCAGAATAGAAGCAGCCGTTACATTCTCTTCATGATTCGATTAAGCTCTCTCAACCCTGCCGGACTTTAAGCAGCTTGTGCAAACGTGCATTCTCCGTGCACCACCGTTGACTTTGCATTTAACGCTTCTGACGTTGGAATTCCAGATACGGTTGGATCTTCTATGGGAATGGCTTACGTTGTTACCGAAATGAGCGCCTTTGCCACAAATATCGCATTTTGCCATGATTGCACCTCCTCAAACTATATTCGTCGTTTGACTGACAACATCAGTATGATAGCAGAATTTGACGGATTTGGCAAGTAAAATATCATCAATTTTTTAAAAAGTTGAAAATCGTATTCCCTTTTCAGGAAAAAGCGGTTATAATAGGCATAGATTTTCATTGAAAAAGGAGGTTATCACATGAAGGGTTCTTCTATGACGACCCATATGGGCAGCATTACAATCGACAATGAAGTGATCGGCCAATATGCGGGAACGGTGGCGATGGAGTGCTTCGGCATCGTCGGCATGGGCGTTACGGTAAAAGGCGGTCTGGTGAAGCTGTTAAAGAGCGACAGCATCACAAAGGGCATTGCGGTCACGATCAATCATAATAAGCTGACGCTGGATTTCCACGTGATCGTGGCATACGGCGTGAGCATTTTAGCTGTGGCGGACAACCTGATCAGCAATGTGAAATATAAGGTAGAGGAATTTACCGGAATCGAAATAGAGAAAATCAACATCTTCGTAGAAGGTGTGCGAGTGATTGATTAAGGAGGACGAAAAACGTGGCTGTAAATACGATCGACGCTAAGATGCTTGCAAAGATGTTCTTAGCCGGCGCTAAGAATCTGGAGAGTAAGAAGGAGTGGATCAATGAATTAAACGTGTTCCCTGTTCCCGACGGGGATACGGGCACGAATATGACGCTGACGATCATGTCCGCGGCAAAGGACGTGGCTGTGATGAACGCGAACAACGATCTGGACATGGCTTCTCTGGCAAAAGCGATCTCTTCCGGATCTTTGCGGGGCGCAAGAGGAAACTCCGGCGTTATCCTGTCCCAGCTGTTCCGCGGCTTTACAAAGGCGATCCGCGACCATGAAACGATCGACATCCCGCTTCTGGCAGAAGCCTGCGAGAAGGCGGTTGAGACGGCGTACAAGGCTGTCATGAAGCCGAAGGAGGGCACGATCCTGACCGTTGCCAAGGGCGCGGCATTAAAGGCGCGCGAGCTGGCGGATGCGGGAGAAACGGATCTTGAGAAATATATCGGGGACATCATCGAAAGAGCGGACTATGTGCTCAGCCAGACGCCGGAAATGCTTCCGGTATTAAAGCAGGCGGGCGTTGTGGACTCCGGCGGCCAGGGTCTGATGCAGGTGTTAAAGGGAGCGTACGAGGCGTTTTTGGGCAAGGAGATCGACTGGACGGTTTCTGCAACACAGACGACTGCGGGAGCGCCTTTTTCCGGCGCGGTAGATATGGCGGTGGAAGAAGCGGACATCAAGTTCGGCTACTGCACGGAGTTTATCATCATGCTCTCCAAGACGTTTAACATCAAGCAGGAGATGGATTTTAAGGCATATCTGGAATCCATCGGCGATTCGATCGTAGTCGTTGCGGACGACGATGTGGTAAAGGTACACGTACATACCAATGATCCGGGTCTGGCGATCCAGAAGGCATTGAAGTACGGCGCGCTTTCCAATATGAAGATCGACAACATGCGCCTGGAGCACCATGAGAAGGTTGTGAAGATGGCGCAGAAGGAAGAACAGCAGCGGACGGAGGCGAAGGCTCCTGCAGCGCCTGCCCCGAAGAAGGAAGCGGGCTTTATCGCGGTTTCTGTCGGCGAGGGCATCAATGCGATCCTGCAGGATCTGGGCGTCGATTATATTATCGAGGGCGGCCAGACGATGAACCCCAGCACGGAGGACGTTTTAAATGCGATCGAGCAGGTAAACGCAGAGACGATCTATGTGCTTCCGAACAATAAGAACATCATTCTGGCGGCAAATCAGGCAAAATATATGACCGAGGACAAGAAGATCGTCGTGATCCCGACCAAGACGATCGCGCAGGGCATCACGGCAGTGATCAACTATGTGCCCGATTTAAGCCCGGAAGAGAACGAAGCGGCGATGACGGAGGCGATCGGCAACGTCAAGACCGGTGAAGTGACCTATGCGGTGCGCGATACGGTGATCGATGATTACGAGATCCGTCAGGGCGACTATATGGGAATCGGCGACAAAGGCATTCTTGCGGTTGGACAGGCGATCGAGAACGTGACCGCGAACATGATCGACCGGATGATGGATGAGGATTTGGAGCTCATCAGCATTTACTACGGTCAGGAGACGAAGGAAGAGGACGCTGCGGCGCTGCGGGACCGCATCGCTGAGAAGTATCCTTCCTGCGACGTAGAACTGCAGTACGGCGGTCAGCCGATCTATTACTATATCGTTTCTGTTGAGTAAGGATATGGAAGCCAGTCATTCAATTTCAACGTTAAAAGGCGTAGGGGCAAAAACCACTGCGCTTTTTTCAAAACTGCATATTGAAACGATCGACGAGCTGATCTTATGGTTTCCGAAAGGATACGATCATTTTGAGCCGCCGGTAACGGCAGGGGAGCTGACAGCCGGAAAGGTAATGGCGGTGCGCGCCTGCGTGATCGCAGCGCCCTCCATAGTACGGGCAAAGGGGATGGTCATTACCCACGCGCAGGCGGGGGACGCGTCCGGCAGGCTTAAACTTACATGGTTCCGGATGCCTTACATCAAAAACGCGCTGCCTGCCGGAACGTGGCATATTTTTCGGGGAATGGTAAAAAACGGTCCCCAGAATATGCTTTTGATGGAACAGCCCAAGGTCTTTCGGGAGGAAGAATACGCCGCCCTTTCGGGCACATGGCAGCCGAAATACGCGCTGACGGCGGGCATCACGAACCATATGATCCTAAAATGTGTCCGTCAGGCGCTGGAAAAGACAAACAAAACGGACTATCTGACAGAGGCACTGCGCAGACAGTACCGGCTCATCGGACTGTCGGAGGCGCTGGAAAAGATCCATTTCCCGAAGGATGAAAAAGAGGTATGCGAAGCCAGAAGGCGGCTGGTATTCGATGAATTTTTAGCGTTTCTAGTGCAGATCAAACGACAGAAGGTAATCAACGACCGGCTGGCGGTAGAGCGTCCGCTCAGCCCGGCAAAAGAAACAGAGCAGCTGATCTGCGCGCTTCCTTATGAACTGACGGGAGCGCAGAAAAAGGTGTGGGCACAGATCGAGGAGGATCTTACGAAGCACCTTGCGATGAACCGGCTCGTACAGGGAGACGTGGGAAGCGGCAAGACGATCCTTGCCTTTCTCGCGCTTTTGATGTGCAGCGCAAACGGACGGCAGGGCTGTCTGATGGCGCCCACGGAGGTGCTTGCAACCCAGCATTATGACGCTCTCTGCAAAATGACGGAGGAATACGGGCTGTGTACAAGGCCTGTCCTTTTAGTCGGCTCCATGACCGCAAAGCAGAAGCGCGAGGCATACGGAAGGATTTTGTCCGGCGAAGCGGACGTGATCATCGGCACCCATGCGCTCATTCAGGAAAAGGTGGAATACCGGGATCTGGCGCTTGTGGTAACGGACGAGCAGCACCGCTTCGGCGTGCGCCAGCGGGAAACGCTGGCAAAAAAAGGGGAAAGCGTCCATGTGCTCGTCATGAGCGCCACGCCGATCCCGCGCACGCTGGCGATCGTTTTATACGGTGATCTGGACGTTTCGGTGTTGGATGAGATGCCGTCCAACCGCCTTCCGATCAAAAACTGCGTCGTCAATCCGGATTTCCGCAAAAAAGCCTATGCCTTTATCGAGGCGCAGGTAGAGGCAGGACATCAGGCGTATGTGATCTGTCCGATGGTGGAGGAAACGGAAGGATCGGCGGACGGTCTGGAAAATGTAACGGACTATACGGAAAAGCTGCGGGCTGCACTTCCCGGCACGATCCGCACAGAGGGGCTCCACGGGAAAATGAAGGCGGCCGAAAAGCAGCGCATTATGGAAGATTTTGCGGCGCGCAGGATCGACGTCCTCGTTTCCACAACGGTCATCGAGGTGGGGATCAACGTGCCCAATGCCACGGTAATGATGGTGGAAAATGCGGAACGCTTCGGCTTGGCTCAGCTCCATCAGCTGCGCGGGCGCGTGGGGCGCGGGGATGCCCAGAGCTTTTGTATTTTTATGACCGGGGACAACAGCGGCGGCAAAAATAAGCGTCTGGACGTGCTGAACCGCTCCAACGACGGCTTTTTTATCGCGGAAGAGGATTTGAAGCTGCGCGGACCGGGCGATTTGTTCGGCATCCGCCAGAGCGGCGATCTGGATTTTTCGCTGGGAGATATTTATCAGGATTCGGATGTGCTTTTGCTGGCAGGAGAGCTGGCAGACCGGGTGCTGTCCGGCGAAGTCGTTTTGCCGGAGGAGGAAATGGGGCTGTTTCAGAAAGAGATCGACTACCGGACGATCTGACGGCATAACATAAAAAAAGGAAGCGGCATGCAAATGGGATTTTTGGAAAAACGGGAGGGGCTGAGCCGGGATGCGATCAAATATATCGCGATGGCGGCAATGCTTCTGAACCATATCGGCACAATCTTTCTGATGCCGGGAACGCTTTTATATGAGGTTTTTCTGGACGTCGGTTATTTTACCGCGCCGGTGATGTGCTTTTTTTTAGTGGAGGGCTATCGGATGACGCGCTCCAGAAAACGCTACGGAATCAGGCTGTTTCTTTTTGCCCTGCTTTCGGAGCTGCCGTTCTGCTTTGCGTTTTCGCAGGGGAAGGCAATTTATTTTGTGGCGATGAATATGATATTTACCCTGTTTTTGTGCTTCCTGCTTCTGGAGGTGCTGGAAAAGGAGCCCAAAGGATTTGTGCGTGGGACGCTGATTGTGCTGATCGTCCTCGCAAGCTCTGTTTCGGACTGGGCGATCCTTGCCCCGGTGTATACGGCGCTGTTTTATCAGGCAGGGCAGGATCGGGAAAAGCAGAAGCGGGCGTTTTTCTGGGCGGCGGTGCTGTTTGGAGGCTTTGGGCTTCTGGGAAGCCCGGCAGGCTATTTTGGGCTGCGGAAGCTTTTGTATGCGTTTGGATGTATGTCCGGCGTGGCTGCAGCAGGCGTGTGCATCGTCTGCTTTTATAATGGAAAGCGGGCACAGAAGGGGCAGAACTTTTCTAAGTGGTTTTTCTATCTGTTTTATCCGGCGCATCTGCTGGTCCTGGGCATGATCCGCATCGCTGCAGGGGGCTGACGGCTTGCGTGGCAGCAGCTATGGCAGCTTCGATTTTACGCTTTGCAAAATCGAACATATGTGTTATACTGGTAAAAGTATTTTTCAATCAGGCTTTGCTGATTGCGCTTCGTGTTTTATATAGAAAGAAAGGAACAGGATAATGGCACAGAATACGACATATGACGCTTCCAGCATAACGGTGCTGGAGGGGCTTGAAGCGGTGCGCAAGCGCCCGGGCATGTACATCGGCAGCGTGTCCACAAAGGGATTAAACCACCTGATCTATGAGATCGTGGACAATGCGGTGGACGAGCATCTGGCGGGGTACTGCACCCGGATCACCGTGATTTTGGAAGCGGACGGGTCGGCAACGGTCATCGATAACGGACGCGGCATCCCGGTGGGCATGCACGAGAAGGGCATCAGCGCGGAACGTCTGGTATTTACGACGCTCCATGCCGGCGGAAAATTTGACAATAACGCGTATAAGACGAGCGGCGGCCTGCACGGCGTCGGTTCTTCCGTCGTAAACGCTCTTTCCAAACGCTTGACCGTAAGAGTCAAGGATGGAAAAAACATTTACGAGGATACATACGAACAGGGCAATCCGACGACCGAACTGGTCAATGGGCTTTTGCCGGTCGTCGGGCGGACGAAGGAAACGGGCACGACGATTTCCTTTCTGCCGGACGACACGATTTTTGACCGGACGCGTTTTAAGGAAGATGACGTAAAAAGCCGCCTGCATGAGACGGCATATCTGAATCCGGCGCTGACGATCCGGTTCGAGGACCGGCGGCAGGCAGAGACAGAGGTGGCAGAATACCATGAGCCGGAGGGGATCGTCGGCTTTATCAAGGACATGAACAAATCCTGCGAGGCGGTAACGGACGTGATCGCCTTTCAGGGTGAAAGCGACGGGATTTCCGTGGAGGGCGCGTTCCAGTACTGCAACGAGTTCCACGAAAACGTTTTGGGATTCTGCAACAATATTTACAATGCGGAGGGCGGAACCCACCTGACCGGCTTTAAGACCCAGTTTACGACGATCATCAACAATTACGCGCGGGAGCTGAATATTTTAAAGGAAAAGGATTCCAACTTTACGGGCCCGGACGTAAGAAACGGCATGACGGCGGTTATTTCCATCAAGCATCCCGATCCCCGTTTTGAGGGGCAGACGAAGACGAAGCTGGACAATCAGGATGCGGCGAAGGTGGTGGCAAAGGTCGCAGGCGAAGAGCTGACGCGCTTTTTTGACCGCAATCTGGAAACGCTGAAAAATGTGATCGGCTGCGCGGAGAAGGCGGCGAAGATCCGCAGGACGGAGGAGCGCGCCAAGACCAACATGCTGACAAAGCAGAAATTTTCCTTTGATTCCAACGGAAAGCTGGCAAACTGCGAATCCCGCGACGCATCCAAATGCGAGATTTTTATCGTGGAGGGGGATTCTGCGGGCGGCTCCGCCAAAATGGCGCGCAACCGCATGTATCAGGCGATCCTGCCGATCCGCGGCAAAATCCTGAACGTGGAAAAGGCGAGCATCGACAAGGTTTTGGCAAATGCCGAGATCAAGACGATGATCAATGCCTTTGGCTGCGGCTTTTCGGAAGGGTTTGGCAACGATTTTGATATTTCAAAGCTGCGTTATGACAAGATCATCATTATGGCGGATGCGGACGTGGACGGCGCGCATATTTCAACGCTGCTTCTGACGCTGTTTTACCGCTTCATGCCGGAGCTGATCTTTGAAGGGCACGTTTATATCGCGATGCCCCCGCTCTACAAGGCGATGCCGGCAAAGGGAAAAGAGGAATACCTTTACGACGACAAGGCGCTGGAACGCTACCGCAGGCGGCATAAGGGGCCGTTTCACTTGCAGCGCTATAAAGGCCTGGGCGAAATGGACGCCCAGCAGCTGTGGGAAACGACACTGGATCCGGAGACGCGCATGTTAAAGCTTGTGGAGATCGAGGACGCCCGGATGGCTTCCGAGGTAACGGAAATGCTGATGGGAACCGAGGTTCCGCCGCGCAAGGCGTTTATTTACCGCAATGCGACGGAAGCGGAGCTGGATATTTGATAAGGGGTTGAAATGGAAGAAAACAGCAGAATCATAAAAACAGAATATTCCGAGCTGATGCAGAAGTCCTACATCGACTATGCCATGAGCGTGATCGTGGCAAGGGCGCTGCCGGATGTGCGGGACGGCTTAAAGCCCGTACAGCGCCGCGTGCTTTACGACATGTACGAGCTGGGCATCCGCGCGGACAGGCCTTACAGGAAGAGCGCCCGTATCGTCGGCGATACGATGGGCAAATACCATCCCCACGGCGACAGCTCGATCTATGACGCGCTCGTGGTGATGGCGCAGGAGTTTAAAAAGGGACAGCCCCTGATCGACGGCCACGGCAACTTCGGCAACATCGAGGGAGACGGCGCGGCTGCCATGCGTTATACGGAAGCCCGGTTAGAGCAGATCACCCAGGCCGCTTTTTTAGAGGATCTGGACAAGGATGTGGTGGACTTTGTGCCGAACTTTGACGAGACGGAAAAAGAGCCGTCCGTGCTTCCCTGTAAATTCCCGAACCTTCTGGTAAACGGCTCCGAAGGCATCGCAGTCGGAATGGCGACGAGCATCCCGCCGCACAATCTGGGGGAAGTGGTGGACGCAGTCAAGGCATATATGCAGGACGAGACGATCGGCACGAAGGAGCTGATGCGCTATATCCAGGGCCCGGATTTCCCCACCGGCGGCATCGTGACCAATAAGGACGACCTGCTTTCCATTTATGAAACGGGTACGGGCAAAATCAAGATCCGCGGCCGCGTGGAGACGGAAAAAGCCAAAAACGGCAAAACAAACGTCATCATCACGGAGATCCCTTATCCGATGATCGGCGCAAATATCGGCAAATTTTTATCTGACGTGGCGGCGCTTGCGGAGACGAAAAAGACGACGGACATCGTGGACATTTCCAACCAGTCGTCCAAAGAAGGAATCCGCATCGTGATCGAATTGAAAAAAGACGCGGATGTGGACAACTTTATCGGCATGCTTTACAAAAAGACCCGCTTGGAGGATACCTTCGGCGTAAACATGCTGGCGATCGCGGACGGCAGGCCGGAGACCCTTAGCTTAAAGCAGATCATCAAGGCAAACGTGGACTTCCAGTTTGAATTAAACCGCCGCAAGTACGAGACGCTTCTTGCAAAGGAGCAGGCAAAACGGGAGATTCAGGAGGGCCTTATCAAGGCGTGCAACGTGATCGACCTGATCATTGAGATCCTGCGCGGCTCCCGCGACCGGGCGATGGCAAAAGCTTGTCTGGTAGAGGGCGAAACGGAAGGAATCCGTTTTAAATCCCGGGAATCGGCGGTCATGGCGGCGCAGCTTCGCTTTTCCGAAAATCAGGCGAACGCCATTCTGGACATGCGCCTGTATAAGCTGATCGGGCTGGAGATCGAGGCGCTGATCAAAGACCACGAGGAAACGGTGGCAAACATTTACCGTTATGAGGATATTCTGGAACGTAAAAGCGCCATGGCACAGGTTATCATCAACGAGCTGGACGAGCTGAAAAAAGCCTTTGGCACGAAGCGCCGTACCGTGATCGACAACTGCGCGGACGTGGTAATTAAGAAGAAAAAGATCGAAGAAGCGGACGTTTACTGCCTGATCGACCGGTTCGGTTATACGAGGACGGTGGACGAGCCGACCCTTGAACGCAATCAGGAGGCGGCGTATGCGGAAAACCGTTTTGTATTCAAGACAAAGAATACGGGGCGGATCTGCCTGTTTACCAATACCGGGCAGCTTTACACCGTAAAAGTGTCGGATCTGCCCTTTGGCAAATTCCGGGACAAGTCGGTTCCGCTGGATAACGTGAGCAATTTTGATTCCACAAAGGAACAGCTTCTGCTGGCGGCAGGACAGAGCGAGCTGAACCTGTACCGGATTTTGTTCGTGACCCGGCAGGGCATGGCGAAGATGGTGGACGGCGGGGAATTTGACGTGATGAAGCGCACCGTCGCCGCCACAAAGCTGCAGGAGGACGACGAGGTGGCGGACGTCGCCGTTTATCAGGATCAGAAATATATCACGCTCCAGTCCAAAGAGGGGCTGTTTTTGCGCTTCGAGGTGGAAGAGATCCCGGAGAAAAAGAAAAACGCGGTGGGCGTGCGCGCCATGAAGCTTGGGGAAACGGATGAGATCGAGGCGGTTTATTATACAAAGGCAGGGGACGAAACGTCCATTCCCTACAAGAGCCGGACGCTTGTGCTCAATCAGCTAAAGCCCGCCCACAGGGACGGCAAGGGGACGAAAGTAAGAGGTTGACCTGCCGCTTTAAATGCAGTATGATGAAGCGAAAGAAAAAGCGGCGGGAAGCAGACGGAAGCAGCGCCTGTGTTTTTCCCCGCCCTTTTGTCAGACTGACAGGAGGAATTTGGATTTTATGAGAGTGATTGCGGGCGAGGCAAGAAGCCTCCCTTTAAAAACAGTTCCGGGGCAGGATACGCGCCCGACCACGGACCGCATCAAGGAGACGCTGTTTAATATGCTGCAGTCCTATCTGCCCTGCAGCGTTTTCATCGATTTATGCAGCGGCAGCGGCAGCATCGGCATCGAGGCGATCAGCCGCGGCGCGCGGAGGGCTTATTTTGTGGAAAACGGAAGGGAAGCGGCAAAATGTATCGCGGACAACCTGCATTTTACGAAGTTTGAAGACCGCGCGACCCTGTTAAAGCAGGATGTGGTAAGCGCCCTTTCTTCCATCCACGAAAAGAGCGCCGACATTATTTTCATGGATCCGCCGTATCAGGCGGGCCTGGAAGAGCCGGTGCTTTCCGCGCTTTCACATATGCCTTATGTGACGGAGGATACGCTGATTGTCATCGAGGCGGATTTAAAGAAGGATTTTTCCTTTGCGGCAGAACTTGGATTTGCGGTGACGCGGGAAAAATGCTACAAAACAAATAAACATGTATTTTTGACAAAGGAAAATTGATATGAATGCAGCGATTTATCCGGGAAGCTTTGATCCCGTAACCTATGGACATCTGGATGTGATCCGCCGCGCGGCGTCTATTTTTGACGAATTGACCGTGAGCGTGCTGAACAATAAAGTAAAGACTCCATTGTTTTCTGTGGAAGAACGTGTTAAAATACTGGAAGAAGCGACGAAGGATCTGCCGAATGTGAAGGTGGAGTCGTTCAGCGGCCTGCTGGTAGATTATGCGGCGAAGAAAAACGTAAACGTGGCGGTCCGCGGGCTGCGCGCGATCACGGATTTTGAATATGAGCTGCAGAACGCCCAGACGAACCGGAAGCTTTCCGGGGACAGGCTGGATACGGTATTTCTGACGACGAGCCTGGAATATGCCTATTTAAGCTCGTCAAGCGTCAAAGAGATCGCCAGCTTTAACGGAGATATTTCACAGTGCGTGCCTCCTTTTGTCGCAAAGCTGGTCTACGAGAAATTCGGACTTGACCCTAAAAACTGAGTATTCCCTTGTCCCCAGGGGTATGCGGAAATGAGGAAAATATGAGCAGCAGAATCGAACAGTTGATCGATGAAATCGAAGAATATATTGATAACTGCAAAACCCAGCCCTTTTCAAACTCCAAGATCATCGTGGATAAGGAGGAGATCGACGAGCTTTTAAGGGAGCTGCGTCAGAAGACCCCCGAGGAGATCAAGCGTTATCAGAAGATCATCAGCAACAAGGAGGCGATCTTAAACGACGCCCGCGAGAAAGCCCAGACGCTCATCAACGAGGCAACGGAACACACCTCTGAGCTGATCAATGAGCATGAGATCATGCAGCAGGCGTACGCGCAGGCAAACGAGGTCGTGCAGCTTGCGACCCGTCAGGCGCAGGAGATCGTAGACAACGCCACGATGGAGGCGAATGCGATCAAGGAATCGATCATGCAGTATACCGATCAGATGATGGCGAACGTAGAGGATATTATTTCCCATGCGATCGAGGTTTCCAACGCCCATTACGGCAATCTGATCAGCGATCTGACAAGCGTGAACGAGGTCGTGCAGAACAACCGCGCGGAGTTCCGCGCCCAGAACGAGGATCTGGACGAGACGGGAAGCGCCGGGGAAGCGTTGAACGTGATGTAACGGCAGCTGTTTTGGACAGGCGGCATTTTCCTTTTTATAAAATCCTTACCGCCTGATACCATGCCGCCGTCAGCACGGTCAGCACTGCCTTGTGGAATACGTACTCCTTCATAGATAGCCCCGTTCCCTGAATGCAGCTGTAGGTCTGGGCGATGCAGGACAGCCCGCCGAAGGGCAGGACGATATAAGCCCATGTGCGGGCGCTTTTTGGCAGGCGCGCCAGTCCGCTGGTGACCTCAAAGAGCGGGGACATCATGGCGGTCAGTGCAGGATGTGACGAAAGCAGGATCATCGGAAGCAGGTTTAAAAGGCTGCAGAAGATCATGTAGCCGCCCAGCGCGGTAATGGAGGACAGCCCGGACAGGATGGATTCGTGCAGGCAGGAGAGCAGCCGGGAGGGTGTGACAACAGCTTCGGACAGGCAGGCTTTGTCCGAGAAAGGAACCGTCCTGTACAGCGTGCAGCGCAGGATAATCCCGTAAAGAAGCGGCACAACATACATCCCTGTCCAGACGGTCAGCGGACGTGTGACGGGAAATAAAGACAGCATATATCCGGCAAAATACACAGGCCCGATGTTGTTGGTAAACGCCAGCAGCAGCGAGGCCTCTTTTTTGCTGATCTTGCCCGCAGAAAGGCTCTGGGCGCAGACCCTTGCGCCCATGGGAAAGCCGCACAAAAAGCCGATGAGGATACAGTACAGGCAGGAATCGGACAGCCGGAAAACCGGACGCAGCAGGGGCGCGAAAAAAGAAGCGATGCTGTCGGAAAGCCCCAGACGGATAAGCAGCCCCGAAAGGATCATGAACGGCAAAAGCGCCGGGATCATTTTTAAAAACCAGAGGTTTAAGCCATCCAGCGCCAGGGCGGCGGACTGTCCGGGAAAAAGCAGCATGGAAACCGCCATCGCCGCAAAAAAGAGAAGGAGCATATATTTTGTGAGCTTTTTTTGCATTCTTTCTACCAAAGCATTCTGAATTATAGTATACTAGAGCATATGAGAAACGAGAACAAATCATGCAGGGAGGGACATTTTGATCAGGCTGGATAAATTCTTATGTGAAGCCGGCGCAGGAAGCCGCAGCGAAGTGAAGCTTTTGATAAAAAAAGGGCGCGTGACGATCAACGGCGCCGTGGCAAAAGCGCCGGAGACGAAGGTGGACGAAAAAAACGATCAGGTGGCGCTGGACGCGCAGCCGCTTTCCTATGAAAAATTTGTTTATTACATGCTCCATAAGCCGGCGGGTGTTGTGACCGCCACAAGGGACAATCATGAGAAGACGGTCATGGAGCTTTTAAAGGACGCGCCGGGAAAGGATCTTTTTCCGGCAGGGCGGCTGGATAAGGATACGGAGGGGCTTTTGCTGATCACCAACGACGGGGCGCTGTCCCACCGGCTTTTGTCCCCTGCAAAGCATGTGGACAAGACGTATCTGGTCCGGACAAAAGCGCCCGTGACGGATGAAATGCGCCGCCGTCTGGAGGAAGGGGTGGACATCGGGGACGAGAAGCCGACGCTTCCGGCAAAGACAGAGCTGACCGAGGACGGCGGGCTTTTGCTGACGGTCACAGAAGGGCGTTTCCATCAGGTAAAGCGGATGCTTTCGGCGGTCGGAAACGAGGTTGTATATTTAAAGCGCCTTTCCATGGGGCCGCTTGTTCTGGACGGGGCGCTTTCAAAGGGGGAATACCGGGCGCTGACGCCGGAGGAAAAGGCGGCGCTCGGCATCGGATAGGTGCAGGAGGGCATTGCTGTTGCAAAGCCGGGAAAAACGGGAACAGACGGCGGCAGAACAGGAGGACATATGAGCAATAATATTATCGTGATCACAGGCGCTTCCAGCGGAATGGGACGGGAATTTGCCATGCAGCTCGACAGGGGGCTTTCCTCGGTGGACGAGTTCTGGCTTGTGGCAAGGCGGATCGGACGGATGAAGGAAATGGCGGAAAAAATGCGCCACCGCGTCAAGATCCTCCCGCTGGATCTGACAAACGAAGGCGATCTGGATATTTTAAAGGAGAGCCTGCTGGAAGAAAAGCCTGCCGTGCGGATGCTGATCAACTGCGCGGGCTACGGGATGATGGGCGACGTAGAGCAGATCCCGCAAAAGGAGCAGGCGGGACAGGTGGATTTGAACTGCCGCGCCCTCGTGGAGGTGACGCAGCTGTGCCTGCCCTATATGAAAAAGAAAAGCCGGATCATCCAGCTTGCCAGCAGCGCGGCGTTTCTGCCCCAGCCGGGCTTTGCGGTATATGCGGCGACCAAATCCTTTGTGCTGAGCTTTTCTAGGGCGCTCAGGGCAGAATTAAAGCAAAGGCAGATCTATGTGACGACCGTATGCCCGGGCCCTGTGCGGACGGAATTTTTCGAGGTGGCAGAGCAGTACGCCTCCACCCTCGCGATCAAAAAATATACGATGGTAGAAGCAGAGCGGGTTGTAAGGGAAGCGCTGCAGGCGAGCTGCAAAAACAGGCCGATGTCCGTATGCAGCCTGCCGATGCAGCTTTTCTGGGCGGGAACGCGCCTGCTGCCGCAGGACGCGATGCTCTGGGCAGCTCAGAAGATGCGGAAGAAAGGAAATGACTGACAAAACAAATGAAGGCTGGGACAAAACAACTGAAAAAAGGCGAAAAAGGCTATCTGGCACATCATAAAAAAACGGCGGTGACAAAGACGGTTATCTTATTTTTGCTGCCGCTTGCGATACTGGCGCTGGGCTGGTGGTCCACCGGGACGAGAGAGAACCTTCTGACGGTCGTGGCGGTGTTGGGCTGCCTGCCCGCCTGCAGAAGCGCGGCAAACCTTGTGGCGCTTCTTGGCTGTAAGGGGATTTCGGAGGCGGATCATCAAAAGATCGCGCCCCATGTAAAAAACTGCGAGGCGTTTGAGGAGCTGGCGTTTACCAGCTATGAAAAGACATGGCAGATCCGCCATATGGCATTTTGCGGAAACGACCTGATCGGCTATACGGATCAGGAAAAATGCGATCCGAAGGCGTGTGAGAGGCATTTAAGCCAGCTGCTTTCAAAGGATCAGATCGGCGGCGTAAATGTTAAGATCTTTACGGATCTGCCCCGGTATGTAAACCGGATAGACGAGCTTTCCAGGAAAGAAACGCAGACAGACAGCCGGCTGGCGGCGCAGGTGCGTTCCCTGCTGCTCGCCGTTTCTTTATAGGTGGTGCTATGAGAAACATAAAGATCGGGCAGAATGAAGCGGGACAGCGGCTGGATAAGTTTCTGCACAAGTATATGAAGGACGGCAGCACCTCCTTTTTTTATAAAATGCTCCGTAAAAAAAATATCGTCGTCAACGGTCAGAAATGCACCGGAAGCGAAAAGCTCAACGCCGGGGACGAGGTCAAGCTGTTTTTGGCGGAGGAGACGCTGGAAAAATTCGGCGCGCCCAAGCTTTCCAAAAGCGCGCAGGACGGCGGTCGGACAGAAGCGCCCGATACGGCGGCTTTTGAAAAAGCCTTCCGGACCTTCGGAAAGCTTCCGGTATTGTATGAGGACAAGGACATTCTGGTGGTTGATAAGCCGGCGGGGATGCTTTCCCAGAAGGCTGCGCCCACAGACCTGTCCGCCAACGAATGGCTGATCGGCTATCTGCTGGCGTCCGGGGAAATCAGCGCCGGGCAGCTTTTTACCTTCCGCCCCTCGGTGTGCAACCGCCTGGACCGCAATACCAGCGGGCTTTTGCTGTGCGGCAAGAGCCTTTTTGGAAGCAGGATGCTGACGGAGCTGATCCGGGAGCGCCGGATCGGCAAATTTTACCGGCTCATCCTGATCGGAAGAATGGAGACGGCGGGGATTTTTACGGGAGAGCTGTCAAAGGATGCAAAAAGCAATCAGGTGATCGTCGGCGGCGTGTCGGAACAGGGAGTTGGGGAAAAGGCCCCGGAGGATCCGGAAAGCGCCGGCGGGAAGCGGATCAAAACCGGGATCTGCCCGCTGATGACCGGCGTTTTGCCCGGCGTCGGGGAAGTGACCTACGCGGAGGCAGAGCTTTTTACCGGAAAGACCCACCAGATCCGGGCGCATTTTGCGGCGCTGGGACATCCCCTTTTGGGCGACCCGAAGTACGGAAACCCTGCCAAAAACCGGGAGGCGGCAAGGCGTTACGGCGTCGGCAGGCAGCTTCTGCACGCATACCGGGTGGAATTTCAGGACGCTTCTGCGCCTGCCGGGACAAAAAAGACGGTTCTGTGTCCCCTGCCGGACGATTTTGAAGGGATTCTTTGCAGGCTGAAAGACCGCCGGATCCCGGACGCTGCGTCAGCGGGGCAATAACGGCACAGAGAAATTCCGGCAGTAAAAAATAACGAGAGAAAAGGACAGGTCTGCAATGGCAACATGGAGTACCCGGGGACTGCGCGGTTCCACACTGGAGGATCTGATCAACCGCACCAACGAAAAATATATGGAGAGCAATCTGGCGCTGGTGCAAAAGATCCCGACGCCGATCACGCCGATTAAGATCGATAAGGAAAGCAGGCATATCACGCTGGCGTATTTTGACCAGAAGAGCACGGTCGATTACATCGGCGTGGTGCAGGGCATCCCGGTGTGCTTTGACGCAAAGGAGTGCGCTCAGGACACCTTTGCCCTGCAGAATATCCACGCTCATCAGGTGGCGTTTATGGAACGGTTTGAACGCCAGCGGGGCGTGGCTTTTTTTCTGATCTATTATTCGCACAGGGACAGGTTTTATTATCTGCCCTACGCCCATCTGAGATATTTCTGGGACAGGGCGGCTGAGGGAGGACGCAAAAGCTTCCGGATGGACGAGCTGAACCCGGAATATTTCCTCCCGAAAAAAAACGGGATCTTCGTGCCGTATCTGGATATTCTGCAAAAGGATCTGGACGACCGGGGAGAGGACGCATAAATACCGGGAGAATGAAAATCCCGGAAAAATCAGGAGGGATCAGGAATGGGAGCAACGACAGGGACGCTGACGACGCTGTGCTATCTGGAAAAGGACGGATGCTATCTGATGATGCACCGGGTCAAAAAGAAAAACGACGTCAATCAGGACAAATGGATCGGCGTGGGCGGACACGCCGAAAGCTATGAAAGCCCCGAGGACTGCCTTTTGCGCGAGGTATGGGAGGAAACGGGGCTGAAGCTTTTAAGTTACCGGTTCCGGGGCATCGTGACTTTTGCGCTCAAGGATGTGGAAACCCAGTATATGTGCCTGTATACGGCGGACCGCTGGGAGGGGGAATTAAACTGGGACTGTCCGGAGGGCGAGCTGGAATGGGTCCCGAAGGAAAAGGTAAAGGAGCTGCCGCTGTGGGACGGGGATCTTGTATTTTTTAAGCTTTTGGAGGAGGAGCATCCCTTTTTTTCCTTAAAGCTTGCCTATGAGGGAAACGTGCTGACCGAATGTGTGCTGGACGGCAGGAAGGTGGAGCAGAACGGTTGACAACCGCCCCCGAATCTGTTATGCTACTCGAAAGATTTCGCATGATAATGCAGTAGCATGATAAAGTGAGGAGGCGGGGCGATGAACAGATCTTTGCTCCATACGCCGGAGGGCGTGCGGGATATGTACGGAACGGAATATGCCAAAAAGCTTTTGATCCAGCAAAAGCTCCACGATACGATCCGCCTGTACGGCTATCGGGATATACAGACGCCGGCGTTTGAATTTTATGAGGTATACGGCAGTAAGATGGGCACGACGCCCACTTCCCAGCTTTACAAATTTTTTGACCGGGAAGGCAATATTTTGGCGCTGCGTCCGGACTTTACGCCGTCCTGCGCCCGGTGCGCCGCAAAATATTTTATGGACGAGACGCTTCCCTTGCGCTTTACCTACCGGGGCAGCGCCTTCTGCGACGTTTCCAACTTGCAGGGAAAGCTAAAGGAGACGACGCAGCTGGGGGCTGAGCTGATGCTGGACGGCTCCGTGGAAGCGGAGGCGGAGATGATTGCCATGATGGCGGAGGCGCTGTTAAACTGCGGGCTGACAAGGTTTTCCATCAGCGTCGGCGACGTGGAATATTTTAAGGGCATCTGCTCCCAGGCAGGGCTTTCGGAGGAAGTGGAAATAAAGCTGCGGGATTTTGTGTCCGCCAAAAATTATTTCGGGGCGCAGGAGCTTTTGGAGCAGGAGCGGGTAAGAAGCGACTGCGCGCAGGTGCTTCTAAAGCTGGCGGACATCACGGACGATGCGGGCGATCTGGCAAAGGCGGGCAGGCTTGCGGACAACGAACGGTCGCAGCAGGCGATCGCGCGGCTGGAAGCACTGTATGAGGTTTTGAAAAAATACGGGACGGACAAATACGTTTCCTTTGATCTGGGGCTTTTGAGCCGCTACCATTATTATACCGGCGTGATCTTTAAGGCGTACACCTACGGAGTGGGAGACGCGGTGGCGACGGGCGGCAGATACGACAAGCTTTTGTCGCGCTTTGGGAAAGACGCCCCGGCGGTCGGCTTCGTGGCTTCGGTGGACGATATTATGGAGGCGCTGGCAAGGCAGAATATCCCGGCAGAGCCTGCACAAGAGGCAGAGCTTCTTTTTTATGAGACAGATTCCTATGAAGCAGCGCTCAAAGAGGCAATCAAGCTGCGAAAAGGCGGGACGGCGGCAGAGCTTGCCGCATTTTCTGAGGATACGGACGGCATAAAAAGGCGCGCCAAGGGAAGAAACGCTTTTTTGGTATCGGCAGACGGAACAAAACGGCGGGTGTGCGCAGACGGCGGAAAAAAGGAGGGGCAGACATGGACGAAACAGGATACCTGACTTTTGCCCTGACCAAGGGACGGCTGGCGGAAAAGACGCTGGCGCTTCTGGAACAGACCGGGATCACCTGTGAGGAAATGAAGGAAAAGGGGAGCAGGAAGCTGATCTTTGTAAATGAAGCGCTGAAGCTGAAATTTTTTCTGGCGAAGGGGCCGGATGTGCCCACCTATGTGGAATACGGGGCGGCGGACATCGGCGTGACCGGGAAGGATATTTTGCTGGAGGAGGGGCGGCGGGTATATGAGGTGCTCAATCTGGGCTTTGGGCGCTGCCGCATGTGCGTCTGCGGGAAACCGGAGAGCCGGACGCTTTTGGAGCACCACGAGCGCATCCGGGTGGCAAGCAAATATCCGATGATCGCGCGGGATTATTTTTACGAAAAAAAGCATCAGACCGTGGACATCATCAAGCTGAACGGCTCTGTGGAATTGGGGCCGATCGTCGGGCTTTCGGATGTGATCGTGGATATTGTGGAGACGGGCGGGACGCTCCGGGAAAACGGGCTTGAGGTGCTCGAGGAAATCTGCAGCCTTTCCGCGCGGATGATCGTAAATCCGGTGAGCATGCAGCTGGAAAAGGAGCGCATCCAGAAGATCATCATGGAGCTGCGCAGACAGCCTGAGTTTTTGGATGTACGGCAGGATGGGAGGAAATTATGAGGATCGCAACACTGACCCCGGAAACACAAAAAGGGATTTTACAGGAGCTTTTAAAAAGAAGCCCGAACCATTACGGGCAGTATGAAAAGGCGGTGGCGCAGATCATTCAGGACGTGCGCGAAAAAGGGGATGAGGCGCTGTTTTCTTACACGGAGCAGTTTGACCGCTGCCGGCTTTCGAAAGAAAGCATCCGCGTAACGCCGGAAGAGATCGAAGAAGCCTGCGCCTCCTGCGACGCAGCGTTTCTGACGGCGATGGAACGGAGCGCGGCAAATATTCGCGCCTTCCATGAAAAGCAAAAGAGAAACGGCTGGTTTGAAACAAGACCGGACGGCACGATCCTTGGGATGCGGATTCTCCCGATCGCTTCCGCGGGCGTTTATGTGCCCGGCGGAAAAGCGGCGTATCCGTCCAGCGTGCTCATGAACGTGCTCCCCGCAAAGGCAGCGGGCGTGGAAAGGATCATCATGTGCACCCCTCCGGGCGCGGACGGGAAGGTAAATCCCGGCACGCTGGCGGCGGCAAAGATCGCGGGCGTGGATGAAATCTATAAGGCGGGCGGCGCGCAGGCGATCGCGGCGATGGCGTTTGGGACAGAAAGCGTGCCGAAGGTGGATAAGATCACGGGACCCGGGAATATTTTCGTGGCGCTGGCAAAAAAGGCGTGCTTTGGCTATGTGAGCATCGATTCCGTGGCAGGGCCCAGCGAGATTCTGGTGATCGCGGACGAGAGCGCAAATCCCCGGTATATCGCGGCGGATCTTTTGTCGCAGGCAGAGCATGACGAGCTTGCCAGCGCGATCCTGATCACTACAAGCCGGACGATAGCAGAAAAGGTGTCAGCAGAGATTGACGGATTTTTGGAGAAGCTTTCGCGGCAAGACATCATCCAAAAATCGCTGGATAACTACGGCTATATCCTGCTGGCAAAGGATCTGGACGAAGCGGCGGAGACGGCAAACCAAATCGCCTCCGAGCATCTGGAAATCCTGACGAAGGATCCTTTTTCGGTTATGACCAAAATCAAAAATGCGGGCGCGGTTTTTCTGGGGGAATATTCCTCGGAGCCTCTGGGCGATTATTTTGCAGGGCCGAACCATGTGCTCCCGACCAACGGGACGGCGCGGTTTTTCTCCCCTTTAAACGTGGACGATTTTGTAAAAAAGACGAGCCTGATCTCCTATTCCAGAGAGGCGCTTTTCAAGGCGCATGAGGACATCGAATGCTTTGCGGAGCACGAAGGGCTGACCGCCCACGCCAATTCGGTACGGGTGCGGTTTGAACGGTAAAAAGGGACAATGGAGATGAAAATGGAACGAAAAGCGGTTATCACAAGAACCACAAAGGAAACAGACATCCGGGCAGGGCTTTGTCTGGACGGAAGCGGCAAGGCGGATATTTCCACGGGGATCGGCTTTCTGGATCATATGCTGGAGGGCTTTGCACGGCACGGCTTTTTTGATCTGGAGCTGACCGTAAAGGGGGATCTTTTCGTGGACGGGCACCATACGGCAGAGGACGCCGGGATCGTCCTCGGGAAAGCGGTGGCAGAGGCTGTCGGGGACAAAAAGGGAATCCGGCGCTACGGCTATTTCCTTCTGCCCATGGACGACGCGCTGGTTGCCTGCGCGGTGGACCTATGCGGCAGGCCGTATCTGAATTTTTCCTATGAATTTCCGGTTCCGATGATCGGCGGGCTGGACACCCAGCTGATCCGGGAGTTTTTTTACGCGGTGTCTTACAGCGCGGGCATGAATCTGCACATCAAGGTGCTGGACGGGCACAACGCGCATCATGTGGCGGAGGCGATGTTCAAAGCCTTTGCCAAGGCGCTGGATATGGCAGTCGGACGGGAGGCGCGCACAGACGGCGTGCTTTCCACAAAGGGAAGCCTGTAGGGCTTTCAAACAGCAGGAGGTAGACAATGTCTGGAAAAAAGTTTATGCCCTGCCTGTATCTGTACCGGAAACAGGCGGTAAAGAGCGTTGCGGACAAAACGGTTGAAGCATTTGACCCGGTAAAGCTGGCGGAGGAATTTGAGCAAAGCCAGTGCGACTGCATTTATGTGCACGACCTTTCGCAGGAGGATGCGGAGCATGAGGAGGCGCTGGACGTGATCCGGGAGATCTGCAGCCGCCTGCGCATCCCTGTAATCGGCGGCGGGCGTCTTTTCCGAATGGAGGACGTCAAGAAGCTGCTTTACGCAGGCTGCAGCAAGGTCGCAGTGAATCTGGAAAACGAAACGGAAGCTGCCCTTTTAAAAGAGGTGTCCTTAAAGTTTGGCAAAGACAGGATCGTTGCCGGAGCGGACAGCCCCGCAAAAATCCAGGAATGCCGGGAAGCGATCGAAAGCCTTGCTTCGGAGGTATATCTGTTCCATGCGGGCGGTTCGGGGGAGGCGGCGCTTGTGTCCCCTGTCCCGGTAACCGCATTTTTGCCGGAGGTATCTTTGGAAAAGCTCATCGAGGTGCTTTCCTATGCCAATATAAACGGCGTATCCGGCAGGCTCGTCAATGAAAATTTAAAAGAGATCGCTGCGTTAAAAAAGCTCTGTGCCGATGGAGCCGACGCGCAAAAGCCGGAAGCTGGGTTTTCCTTTTCCGACTTAAAAAAAGGCGCAGACGGGCTTGTTCCGGTAGTGGTTCAGGATGTAGAAACAGACGCGGTGCTGATGGTCGCCTACATGGACGAACGCGCCTATAGGCAGACGCTGGAAACCGGGAAAATGACCTATTTTAGCCGCAGCCGCCAGACGCTCTGGGTCAAGGGCGAAACAAGCGGGCATTTCCAGTATCTGCATTCGCTGACGGCGGACTGCGATCTGGACACCCTTTTGGCGAAGGTGACGCAGGAAGGCGCCGCCTGCCATACCGGCTCCTACAGCTGCTTTTTCAATGAAATCGCAGATCTGGGCGGGAAAGAAAAGCCCCACAATCCGCTGAAGGTATTCGAAGAAGTATACGGCGTCATTCAGGACAGGAAAGAGCACCCGAAGGAAGGCTCTTATACAAATTACCTGTTTGACAAGGGGCTGGACAAGATTTTGAAAAAGGTCGGGGAGGAAGCGACGGAGATCGTGATCGCCGCCAAAAATCCAAACCCCAACGAGATCAAATATGAGATCGCGGATTTTCTGTATCATATGATGGTGCTGATGGCGCAAAAGGGCATCGGCTGGGAGGAGATCACGGAGGAGCTGTCAAAGCGGTAGGAAATTCTCCGAAATCCTTATAAAATCCTTAGAATCCTGTTTTATCATGAGGGCATACAAACAGCAAGGAGGTTTCTTATGAACGATAACAGGGTTTTAACGGCAAACGCATTGGAACAAAAGCGGGGGCGTGGCATCAGCGGAACGGGGCTGAAGCTGATCGCCCTCGTTTCCATGCTCATGGATCACATTTCTTACATATTCGGCTACACGGGCAGGATCCCGTGGTGGTTCGGGCTGGCAGGACGGCTTGCCGCGCCGTTGTTTTTATTTTGTCTGGTGGAGGGCTTTACCCATACCCGGAGCCGGAAAAAATATTTCTGCAGGCTGCTCTGCATCGCGGCTCCCATGGGGCTTTTGCTGTTTCTGATGCGCTTTGCGGGCATTTTTGTGCGCCCGGACGGTTTTTATCCGCAGAATGCGATGCTGTCTGCCTTTTTGCTTCTGATCCTCTGCTTTCAGGCGTTTGAATGGATCGGCACAGGGAAGCCCAAAAAGATCGCGGCAGGAATCGCAGTGCTTCTGGGGCTGTTTTTGTGGCCCTTTGTGCTGGGGCTTTTCAGCATGACAGGCGTTGCCGGCGCAAATATCGCGGGCATTCTGGGCTATACCCTTTTGCCGGTATTAAACATTTCCGGGGATGTGACGCTGCCGGTTTTGCTGGCAGGGATTGTCCTGTATCTGACCCGCAAAAATCGCAGGGTGCAGGCGCTGTCCCTCATCGTGACGGAGTTTCTGTGGCATTTTGTCCTGGTCTTTTTTGTGATGCGGACGCAGCCGGGGTTTGAGTTTTCCCAGATGTTTACGATGTATTATGAATGGATGGGGGCTGTTTTTGCCGCGCCGCTGATCCTGTGGTACAATGGGAAAAGAGGAGCCGGGCACGGGACCTTTTTCTATGTCTTTTATCCGGCGCATATTTATATTTTATACGCGCTGTCGTGGCTGATGATGGCGGCAGGGAGTTAAAGGGGAGGAGTTATGGCGAATATTTTAGCGGTGGATGACGACGCCGACGTGCGCAGCCTGCTGTGCGCTGCGCTTGAGCGGGACGGACATACGGTGCGGACGCTGGCGGCAGGAAGCGGGCTGACAGACCGGCTGTGCAGCTGGGCGGACTGCATTTTGCTGGATGTGATGATGCCGGGGGAGGACGGTTTTTCTGCCTGCCAGCGCATCCGCGCCATGACGGACTGCCCGATCCTGTTTCTTACGGCAAAAACAGAAGAAGCGGACGTAATACGGGGGCTTGGCATGGGCGGCGACGATTATCTGACAAAGCCGTTCCGGGTATCGGAGCTGCGCGCCCGGGTAAACGCCCACCTGCGCCGGGAAAAGCGCACGCCCAGCAGCCGGATGCGGCGCAGCGGGCTGGACTTTGACCTTGGGGAAAAGGCAGTTTACCATGAAGGGGAGCAGATCAAAATGACCCGCAGCGAATATGGGATCTGCGAATATCTGGCGACCTATATGGGGCAGACCTTTTCCAAGGAACAGATTTATGAAGCGGTGTTCGGTTACGACGCTGCCGCCGATGAATCGGCGGTTACCGAGCATATCAAAAATATCCGGGCAAAGCTGAAAAAGGCGGGCTGTGCGCCCATTGAAACGGTATGGGGAGTGGGGTATAAATGGAAAAAAGACGCACAATAAAGCGCCCCGTCAGGGGCATGGGCTTAAACGGGATGCTCTGGCGGTATCTGACCGTAACCGGGACGCTGTCTTTCCTTTTGTGCCTGGCATGGCTTTTTTTATTTAACATCCTTGTCAATATGGGATTTGTCATGTCCGCATACACGGCGGTGCGGGCGCTGCCGGAAACGGAAAAAATGCTGCTGGGACAGGAGCGGTTCGATCCCGGGGAAATCCCGTTTTTTTATAAGTGGGCGCTGGCAGAGGACGGCAGAATTACCGAAAGCAATATGAATGAAAAGCAGCTGGGCTATGCCTATGACGAGCTCGCCGGATATTCCGCGCCCCACGGACGCTTTTACAGCCAGTATTTCCACCGTGTCCTGCTGCCGGACGGAAGGATCGTGCTGCTGGAATATGACTATTCGGTCTGCTATAAAACGCCGGAACTTCAGGCGCTTTTGCCCGATTTTCAGTTTTGCTATGTGGGGCTGCTTTTGGGGCTTTTGGTTTGGCTGATTACAGGGTGCACCCGGCATTATACCAAACTTTTAAAGCAGGACGCGCTGACAATCACCGCCGCCTGTGAAATGGTGCGCCGCCGGCGGCTGGACGAGCCGGTAAAAGACCGGGTGAGGGTCAAGGAGCTTGAGGCAGCGCTGGAGGCGATCGAGACGCTGCGCTGTGAGCTGTCCTCTTCTTTAAAGGAGCAATGGGCGGCAGAAACCCAGAAAAACGAGACGCTGTCGGCGCTGGCGCACGATCTGAAAACGCCGCTTACGGTCATGATGGGAAATGCGGATCTGCTGGCGGAGGACAACCTGACGGACCGGCAGAAGGAAATGACGGAGGCGATCCTGCGCAGCGCCGTACAGGCAAAACGGTATGTGGAACGGCTCAGGCAGGCGGCTGTCAGCGGGCTTTTTGCGTCCTGCCGGGAACCCGTTTTGGTCGGGGAGCTGTTTTCGGAATGCGTGCAGCGGGGAAAGGATCTGACGGCAGTGCGGGGGCAGACGCTTTTGGCAAAGGAGCCTGCACCCGATTTTTTGAAAAAAACGCTGCTGCTTGAAAAAAGCGACGTGCTGCGGGCGGTGGAAAATCTGCTGGCAAACGCCGTCCGGTTTACCCCTGCAGGCGGGACGGTTACGATAGATACCGTCTGGGACGAAAAAAAAGCCGGTATCCGGGTACAAGACGAAGGCCCCGGATTTTCGCCGGAGGCGCTGGCAAAGGCGGGGAAAACCTTTTATACGCAGGACGGCAGCAGGCCCAAAGACGGGCACATGGGAATGGGGCTTTATTTTGCTGCGCAAGTCGCCCAAAAGCACGGCGGCAGCCTCGTTCTGGAAAATACGCCGTCAGGCGGCAGCGCGTGTCTGTGGCTGGAAATTTGACAAAATCATTTACAGCCCCGCAGCGCTCGGGATACAATAGAAGAAAAACGAGGGGGAGGCTGCAGATGATGACCTTTCAGGCATTTTTGACGATGATCCCCGTGGCATGCGCGATCATCGTATTTGTATGGAACATGAAACGGACGTTTCACAACGCGTCGTCCAAACAGAATTTTATCGAGGAAGCCAAAAAGGACGGGCGCACCGCCAAAGCCGAGCTGGTCGATACATGGATCACCTCCGGCAGCAGCTCCTCTGACGGGGAGGCGCGTTATTCCAAAAAGCACGCGCTGTATTTGTACCGTGTGGACGGCAAAAAGTATATCAAAGGGCTGTACCACACTATAATGCCGGGAGAGCACCATATTCTTCACGATACCGAAACGGTCTATTACCAAAAAGGGAATCCGAAAAAAGCGATCACTGCCGGGGAAGCGGGTAATTCAGAAAAAATGGAGCGTGGCTGTCTGGTGTCGTTTTTGTATGCATTCGCAGTGCTGGCAGCCCTGATCTGGATTTTTAAATGGCTGGGCTTTGTGGGATAACGATTTTGATTTTGACAGAACAGGAAAGGGAAACAGAGATGATGGAGTTATTGGGGCTTGCCGTGCTTTTGATAGCGGGAAAGCTGATCTATTCAAATTCGCAGAACGCCTTTATCAACAGAGCTGTCCGGAAGGCGTGCGTGTCAAAAGGGACGCTTTTGAATACCTATGAGAACGGCGGAAGGTCCTATGGCACATACGAATATGAAGCGGACGGATGCCAGTATCGTCTTGACGTGGAATACAGCTGGGATTTTTACAGGGAAAATCCTCCGCTCCACATGGGGATCTACTATAAAGACGGCAATCCGGAGCAGGCGTGTGTGCGGGAACGGTCGGTAAAAAAAGAACGGGGGCAGAACATGAAGCGGCACGCGCTGTTCATGGCCGTGGTCTGCGTTGTGGTATTGATGTTGGCGTGGTAAACAATGAAATATCTTTGGAGCGGATTTGCGGTAAAATCGCTGTGCCATGGCTTTTAAAAGCCGTCGCACAGCGATTTTGCGTTGGAGGGGGGAGGGCGATCATGCCGCCTCCTTGAATAATATATAAAATATAACACAATATAATTTTCGTGTTACAAAAACAAAACATTTCGATTGACTTTGCGCCGGCTTATGATAAAATAGTAGTATGTAAAAGGGAGGAATCATCATGAATGAACGGTTAGGAAGCCGCATTAAGGCATTCAGAAATGCGAAAAATTTTACCCAGGAGCAGGTTGCCGACAAAATTGGCGTCAGCAGACAAAAATATGCAAGGATCGAGAGCGGGGTTAATAGTATTACATTGGATATTCTTCTTAAAGTCGCGGAGGTTTTGGATGTGACGGTCGGGGATATAACAAAAGTACTGGATGAGACACCTGAAGTTGCATATAGAGCCGGAGAACAAAGCGGATCTTCTGAAAAGATCTTCGATATGCTGGATTTATTTTATGCCAATAAGCATATGTATGAGAAGCTTCAGTACAAGGATATGATATAAGGGGGCGGTCAAATGCTGAACAGCAGAAAACTGGAAATACGCAAAAAGGCGGATTCTTTCAGGGGGGAATGCAGGCTTAGCAGGTATGGGATCATCGATCTGTTCAAGGAATGCGAAAGACTGGGATATAAGTTATTCAGGTATCCGCTGGGAGAAAGCGCAGATCTTGGCTTTACCGTGAAAAGGGACAGCGATATTGTAATCTTTACAAACAGCTGCAGCCGGTTGTCCCGGGAAATCTTTACGCTTGCCCACGAAATAGGTCATGTTATTTTGCATTTAACGGATACTGCTTCTTTTATTGACGATACGGTTACGATCACCGGAAGAAGTACGGACACAAAAGAACAGGAGGCAAATTATTTTGCGGCTTGTCTGTTGATGCCGTCGGAGAATGTGAACAGATTCATTGATCTGGAAATTCAGAATTTCCGCGAAAACGGATTATCGGCAATGGACATTGCGCGGGTCATGTCTGCATTCGGCGTCAGTTTTGACATGGCGCTGAACCGTTTGGAGAGCCTGGACGTTATAAACTTAAATCAGAAATTGTGTCTTGATAATGAAAAAACCAAAAAGAAGGTTGGGAATCTGCTGAGAAGCGTTGGGGGAAATGCACGGTTAAACGCCCCAAGTCAGGAAATTGACATTCCTCATGAGTATATCGATTATGTTATCTATAATTATAATCATAATGCAGTTCCGAAGGGAACATTGGAACGGGTTTTGTCTTATTACCAGCTTAGCATAGAGGATGTAAACGATAAGCTTGCAAAACCTCCGGTTGATGACAATGATGATCTGGATGAGCTGATAGGAGGTCTGGACATTTGAAAGCCTCTTTGGATACAAATGTAATGATCCATTTTTACCGGGCAGGGAAACAGGATATTTTGTTTGCATTCTTTGATAAAGGTGTATTTATCTATGAGCAGATCCGTACGGTTGAATTAGAAAATCATGGTCAGGATGTGCTGACTCAGATCGATGCAGATATTGCTGCCGGTAAACTGGAATTATATACGGATCAAAAATTAAGGGATTTGGGTGTATATAAAATTTTTGAGTATAATGTACGCGAAAATCGAAATTTATACGGAGCAGGCGATTTAGGGGAAGTTTACGCAATATCACTGGCTCAGACACTGGGAGCAAATTCATTGGTAACAGATGACACGAAGCAGGGAGGTCCCTATATGTCATTGTTACAATTTGAAGATGATATTATGCCTTTTACGTTTGCAGATGTTTTGATTCTCAGATATTTGCTTGGAGCTGCAGACGGGAGGAAAACGATCAATGATTTCCATTCAATTAATATGTCCTCAAATCTTAACTGGTCGTTTAAAAGTCAGATGATAAAGTTTGTGAAAAGATTCTTTAAAGATCCCTACAGAAAACAAGATACTGTATGGATCACAGGGCTTGCCGCCGAAAATAATATAAATATAAAATATAGGCTTTCAGAATTGAGCCGGTTATTATCATCATAAAAATATACCAACCGCCTCATTTTTTATTCTCCCCGTTCATATCAATCATTAAGAACGAACCGGAACACATAGGTTTACATAAAAATATTATGTAAACTAAAAGGAGTCATATGACAGATATTGAGCGGAAACTGGAGCTGACCCGTTTTTTGCGGGAAGAGGATCGGGCAAACCGGATGAAGATCAAAAGCCGGGAGGAAATCCTATACGGCACAGGAAAGCCTTCCGATGTAAAAGATCGTCTTCCTCTTATTTATGAGAGGCATTTAGGGAACGGATCGGTGGAAGCGGCAGCAGACAATGTCCGGCTGTTCGGCTTCGGGGTGCGGCTGGCGTTGGCATGCCTGCTTTTTGGAGCGGTCGTTTATCTGGATAAAAATGAGATCAGCTGGAACGGGGAACCGGCGGCAGCAGTGATTTCCGGTCAGGTAGAATCGGATTTTGGTATTGACACCCTTTTGGAAACATATTACGATCAAGAAAAAAAATAAAAAAGGAAAAACTTCCGGGAGAAAAATGAAAGCGGTAAATAACCTCAAAGCAAAATCATATCAAAAAGAAACGGTCAGGACGGCAGTTTCTATGGCGTGGCCGTCGATCATCGAATCCTTTTTTGCGGCATTTGCCGGTCTTGTGGACTCTTTGATGGTAAGCTCTCTGGGTTCCTATGCCGTCGCGGCGGTAGGGCTTACCACGCAGCCTAAATTTATGGGGCTGTCCCTGTTTTTTGCGCTCAATGTGGCGATTTCAGCCCTGGTCGCAAGGCGGCGCGGGCAGAATAAGCAGGAGGAAGCCAACCGTCTTTTATATACGGCGCTTATCTTTTTGGTGGGTGCAGCGGTCGTGTTAAGCATTGCCTTCGTGGCACTGGCAGATCCGATCATCCGTCTTTGCGGCTCCACGCCGGAAACCCATGACAGTGCCGTTGCCTATTTCCGGATCATTATGGGCGGGATGATTTTTAACTGTATCCAGATGGGGATCAATTCCGCACAGCGCGGAGCCGGAAATACAAAGATCACCATGCGCACGAATATGACGTCCAACACGATCAATATTATTTTTAACTATCTGCTGATCGGCGGACATTTCGGATTTCCGGCTCTTGGCATTCAGGGGGCGGCGCTGGCAACGGTGCTCGGAACGGTCGTGGCAAGCATCATGAGCATTGCTTCAATCATGAAAAAAGACTGCTTTATCAGCATCCCCTATCTGATCGAGCATCGGGTAAAACCTGCTTTCAACGCCTTTCGCAGCTTAGTCCGGGTGGGCTACAGCGTGTTTTTTGAACAGCTGCTTATGCGGATCGGCTTCATGATGACGGCGGTGATGGCTGCGGATCAGGGAACGGACGCGATGGCGGCGCATCAGGTAGGTATGAACATTATGAGCCTTTCCTTTTCCTTTGGAGACGGACTGCAGGCAGCCGCCGTTGCGCTGATCGGGCGCAGCCTCGGCGCGAATGACAAGGAGCTGGCAAAGGAATACGGGGGCATCTGCCGGAAATTTGGAGCCTGCATTTCCGTATGCCTTGCGGTACTTTACTTTTTCTCCGCACGTTTTTTGTTCAGCCTCTTTTTTAGGGAGGCGCACATCGTGGATATTGGCGTAAGGATCATGTATGTGATCATTTTAACAGTTATTTTCCAGATCAGTCAGGTGATCTATATGGGATGCCTGCGCGGGGCGGGGGACACGCTTTATACGGCGGCTGCCTCCACGATCAGCGTCACGCTGATCCGTACCGTGGTTTCGTTTGTGTGCGGCTATGTGCTGGGATTTGGGATCATCGGTATCTGGATGGGCGTTCTGGGAGATCAGATGTCGCGTTTCCTTTTTGCGTCGATCCGGTTTAAATCCGGGAAGTGGACGGAGATCAGGATCTGAGCGGAAATGGAATGTTAAGAAATAGCTTCTTTGATACCTGTAAGCCCATCTGCACCAATAATCCGTATCCTCTTAACACCAAGCGTAGGTCTTGATGTACGACTGGATTTATCTGCCGAGTGCTTAAAATGCAGCGGATAATATATAAAATTCGTTGCAAAAGCTGTCTCTGAATCGTGTCAATCGAGTCAGCTTTGTTGACACGATTGACACGATTTGATATGATCGACTTACAAATTTGAAATAGAGGAGATGGCACGGTTATTGGATTGGATAGATCTATTGGAGCTGGAAATGGAAAGAGAGGTTGTTTATCACACTGATAATTTTATTAAACCGTCAATAAAAATACAATATTTGGAGAAATTAAACTTATATGAATTGTACAATTAAAGAGTGCTTAAAGCCGTCAAAACTGGCATTAAGTGATGAAATTTTAATGAAAATCGAGAAGCCTGCCCGCTATATCGGCGGTGAGGTCAACGCGGTCATCAAGGACAGGGAAAAGGTGGAGGTACGGTTTGCGATGTGCTTTCCGGACGTCTATGAAATCGGGATGTCCCACCTCGGGATCCAGATCCTCTACGATATGTTCAACCGTTATGACGACGTATGGTGCGAACGCGTATATTCCCCGTGGGTAGATCTGGACCGGATCATGCGGGAAAAGAAAATCCCTCTGTTTGCACTGGAATCTCAGGATCCGGTAAAGGACTTTGATTTTCTGGGGATTACCCTGCAGTATGAGATGTGCTACACAAACGTCCTGCAGGTGCTGGATCTGTCCGGCATCCCGCTTCTGGCAAAAGACCGGACGGAGGAAGATCCCATTGTAATCGGCGGCGGTCCGTGCAGCTATAATCCGGAACCGATCGCGGACTTTTTCGATCTGTTTTATATCGGAGAGGGCGAGACGCAGTACCGCCGTCTTCTGGATGTTTATAAGGAGACGAAGGCTGCAGGCAAAGGCCGCGCCGAATTCCTTCTGCGCGCCGCAAGGGAAATTCCGGGAATGTATGTGCCTTCGCTGTATGAGGTCAGTTACAAAGAGGACGGCACGATCGAAGCCTTTCGTCCCGTAAAGGAGGGCGTTCCGGAGCGCATTACCAAAGAGATCGTGATGGATCTGGACAATGCGCCTTATCCGACAAAACCCGTCGTGCCCTACATCAAGGCGACGCAGGACAGGGTCGTTTTGGAGATCCAGCGTGGCTGTATCCGGGGCTGCCGCTTCTGTCAGGCAGGACAGCTTTACCGTCCCGTTAGGGAAAAGAGCCTTGAAACGCTGAAAAATTATGCTCGGCAGATGCTGGAAAGCACCGGTCAGGAAGAGATTTCCCTAAGCTCGTTAAGCTCCAGCGACTATTCCCATCTGGAAGAGCTGGTAGATTTTTTGATGGACACCTGCGAGCAGAAAAAGGTAAATATTTCCCTCCCGTCTTTGCGGATCGACGCCTTTTCGCTGGATGTAATGGGAAAAGTACAGGACGTAAAAAAGAGCAGCCTGACCTTTGCGCCGGAGGCGGGAAGCCAGCGGCTGCGCGACATTATCAATAAGGGACTGACGGAAGAGGATATTTTAAAAGGCGCAGGACTTGCTTTTGAGGGCGGCTGGAGCCGGGTAAAGCTGTATTTCATGCTGGGACTTCCTTTTGAGACAGAGGACGACGTGCGGGGAATCGCGGAGCTTTCCAATAAGATCGCGGCGCTGTATTATGATCTGATCCCGAAGGAGAAGCGCAGCGGCCCGGTTCAGATCGTGGCGAGCACCTCATTTTTTATCCCGAAGCCGTTTACCCCGTTCCAGTGGGCGCCCATGTGCACAAAGGAGCAGTTTCTGGATAAGGCAGCGCTGACAAAGCGCTCCGTGCGCGAGCAGCTCAACCAGAAGCGGATCAAGTACAACTGGCATGAGGCGGATGTGAGCGTTTTGGAGGGCGTATTTGCCCGCGGCGACAGAAAGGTTGCGGACGTTATTTTAAAAGCCTATGAAAAGGGCTGTATTTATGACGCGTGGGGCGAATACTTCCGGTATGAGACGTGGCTAGACTGCTTTGAAGAATGTAACGTAAGCATTGATTTTTATACAACGAGACAGCGAAGCGAGGACGAGATCTTCCCGTGGGATTTCCTGGACTGCGGCGTAAACAAAGCCTTCCTTTTGCGGGAATGGGAACGCGCAAAGGCGGGCGTCGTAACGCCGAACTGCCGGATGCAGTGTCAGGGCTGCGGCGCGGCGCGCTTTGGCGGCGGCGTCTGCTTTGAAGAGAAGGGAGGGGCAAACCAGTGAAAATCAGAGTGAAATTTTCCAAATACGGCCCGCTGCGCTTCATCGGGCATCTGGATGTGATGCGCTTTTTTCAGAAAGCGATCCGCCGGGCAGGGATCGACGTGGTCTATACAAACGGCTTCAGTCCTCATCAGGTCATGAGCTTTGCCGCCCCTTTAGGCGTCGGGCTGTGCAGCCTCGGGGAATATATGGACGTGGAGATCGCGTCCCATCAGGGGATGGAGGATTTAAAAAACCGCCTGCAAAAAGAGTGCCCCTATGGAATTGATATTTTAAACGTGTGCCTGCTTCCGGAAAAAGCCGGGAACGCGATGGCAAGCGTCGCCGCCGCGACCTATGCGGTTGCCTTTAAGGATCCCGAAAAGAGCTTTTCCCCTTACGAGGCGTATGTGCAAAAGCTTCTTTCACAGGATGAAATCCTTGTGACAAAGGAAACGAAACGGAGCACGGCGCAGGTCAATATCCGTCCCGGCATTTATGAATGCAGCATTCAGGACGGGGCGCTCGTCTTTTTGGTGGACGCCAGCAGCGCGGGCAATATCCGTCCGGAATTTGTGACCGACGCCTTTTTGGCGCTGGCAGGGATCAGCGTTGAAAAGATCGAACTGCAGACGGTGCGGATGGAAACATGGATGAACGCAGGGACGGAAACAGAGCGCAGGCTCGTTCCGCTGGATGCGATAGGAGAATAATCTTGGAAAAAATATGTGTGATCACAAAAGCCCCCCTTGCCAAAGACGGGGGGCGGATGCTGACGACATTTTTGCTGGAAGACGGGCGTCTGAGTGAGGTGCATCCTCACGGGACGTCCGGTTCTCTTCTCGGCAATATTTATGTGGGAAAAATTAAAAACGTGGTAAAAAACATCGAGGCGGCCTTTGTGGAGATCGCGGGCGGCCAGACCTGTTTTCTGCCTTTTTCGGAAGCGGTATGCCCAATCCTCACAAACCGCCCCTACGACGGGAGGCTTTTATGCGGGGACGAGATTCTTGTACAGGTGATCCGCGACCGTGTCAAGACAAAGGACCCGGCGCTGACGGCAAAGATCACGCTGGAGGGGCGCTGGTGCGCGGCGGTTATCGACGGCGGGCACGGCGTGCGCTGTTCCAGACAGCTTTCGGAGGAAGCAGCGGGCATCCTTTCCGATTGTTTAAAAGACACCGAAGTGCCAAAGCCGATAACGCTCATCCTCCGGACAAAGGCGGGAGAGCTTGTAAACGGCGGTGCAGACGGATTTGTGCCGCTGACTGCCGAGGCGAAAAAGCTATTGGAGCGGGCGCAGACGCTTTTAAAAATCGGAAGGACCCGGACGGTATTTTCCTTGATTTCGGAGGAAAAGCCGGAATGGCTTGCGGTTTTGCAGGAGCAAAAGACTTCCTTTGACAAGGTGGTAACGGATGAGCCTGCAGTCTATGGTGCGCTTTCCGGGCAGGATTTTTCAGGGACGGAGGTTTCCTTTTATACAGATGAAAAGGTGAGCCTGTTCCAGCTCTACGGGCTTTCTGCAAAGCTCGACGAAGCGCTTTCAAAGCGCGTATGGTTAAAATCCGGCGGCTATCTGGTCGTCGAGCCGACGGAGGCTTTGACGGTGATCGACGTCAACACGGGAAAATTCGACGGAAAGAAAAAGACGGAAGAGACCTTTGCCCTGATCAACCGGGAGGCGGCGGCAGAAACTGCGCGGCAGCTCAGGCTGCGCAACCTTTCCGGCATCATCCTCGTGGATTTTATCAATCAGGACAGGGCGGGGGCAAAGGAGCTTTTGGAATTTTTGCGCGAATGCTGCAAACCAGATTCAGTTCCGGTACGGATCGTCGATATGACGCCTCTGGGACTGGTGGAAATTACCCGGAAAAAAGTCCGCCGCCCGCTGGCAGAGCTGATCCGGGAAGCGAAAACAGCCCAAAATTAAAACAGCCGGCACAGGCAGAAGGGAAAATGATGAAATTTTTAGGCATGGAAAAGGTGCGGGACGGTAAATATCTGAAAAATTATGAGCTGTCCTATGAAAATAAAGCCGGAAAGCTAAAGAAATTCGAGATTGTAAGCCGGAAGGAGCTGGCAGGCCCCGAGGAGCTTGGGAAACGCGTCAGCGGCGTTTCCATCGTGGCGTTTTGCGATGGGAAAATGCTTTTGCTGGAAGAGTTTCGTTTAAGCATCAACAAGCGTATTTTTAATCTGTGCGCGGGGATGACGGAGGCAGGGGAATCTGTAGAAGAGTGCATTAAAAGGGAGCTGTACGAGGAAACGGGGCTTTCCGTGAAACGGATCATCCGCATACTGCCTCCGTCCTATTCCGCAGTGGGATTTTCCGATACCAAAACCTACATCGCCTTTGTGGAAGCGGAAGGGGAGTTTTGCGACCATACCTCGGACAACGAAGAGATTACCGCACGCTTTTACAGCAGGGAAGAAGTGAGGGAACTTTTGGAAACGGCAGAATTTTCCTCCAGATCACAGATGGCGGCATTTTATTTTTGCGGGGGGATGGAAGAACTACCGGGCTCCTGACCGTTTCACGCCCGCCGCAGGCAGTATGCCGATCATTACAGTACTTATCCGAAACGCCGAAAAAAATGTTGAAAAGTTCTTTGATATTGTATATAATAACAATATCAAAGAAATGTTTGGATATTTTCCATTGGAATATCCATGACAGATACAGAAAAGAGGGTGATGTAATGAAGACAGTAATTACAATCGGACGGCAGTTTGGTTCCGGCGGCCATGAGATCGGGGAGAAGGTTGCGGAGCATTTCGGCATCAAATGCTATGACAAGGAGCTTTTATCCAGGGCGGCAAAAGACAGCGGTTTTTGTGAAGAGATGATCAAAACCCATGATGAGCGTCCGACCAATTCTTTCCTCTACAATCTGGTCATGGACACTTATTCCTTCGGCTACAACACATCGGCATTTATGGATATGCCGATCAGCCATAAGGTATTTCTGGCACAGTTTGACGCAATCAAGAGCATTGCAAAAGAAGGGCCGTGCGTGCTGGTCGGGCGGTGCGCCGATTATGCGCTCCACGATAAGAAAAACTGCCTGAATTTCTTCATCTATGCGGATGAAGAATCTAAGATCAAAAGGCTGGTCAGCAAATATCCGGATCTGAGTGAAGGCCGTGCGGGGGAAATGATAATTAAAAAGGATAAACAGCGTCAGAGCTATTACAATTATTATTCTTCCAAAAAATGGGGCAGGGCAGACAGCTATGACTTTTGCTTAAACAGCTCTGTTCTCGGCATCGAGGGAACCGTAAAGCTGATCGCACAGATCGTAGAGGATTTTGAGGACGCATCCAAATAGGAAGCGAAAATAAGTGCAGCAGTTCCAGACGTTTGGGATTGCTGCATATTTTATATCGGAGGAAAAGGGATGAAACATAAAACGGCATGGCTGCTCCTCTTGGGCAGCGCACTGGCTTTGGCAGCGTTTCCGCTGCTGGCAGGCTGCACGGGGCAGGAGAGTGCAGATGGATCCGCATATGACTTGGAATGGGGCAGTCAGGAGAGCTTTGCCGATATTGGGGCAAAATTAAAAACGCTGGGGATCAGTGGGATCACGGACGAGTTTATGGAGGATATGGAAAAAAGCTACTCGGATATGGATCCGCAGGCGCTGATGAATAAAACTGCGGTACTCCTTACCGTTTTAGGGGACGGGATCTACAACGATGACCTGACAGAATGGGCTCCCGATAACGACAGCGTATATGCCTTCGATATGGAAGTATTCCGGTTTGAGAAGATGTATACAGATTTTTTAAACGGGGTCAGGGCGATTGGAAACGGGGCGCTGGACTTTCAAAATATATCCGAAAATCTGGATGATGCAGACTTGGAAAACGGGACCGGGACACGGCAGGTTACGTTTGATTGGAACGGCAAAACCTATACGCTGAAGGCAGAGGTTCAGGGCGACTGGTTTGATACAAAAGTTCTGGATCAGCTTAACGGGCTGATTGCCGAAACAGGGGAAACGCGCAGGCTGTACGCAATGACAGACGGCTATCAGGAATGTATCGTCTTTTTCTGCGACCAGAGCTGGGCGGATTCCTTTTTTGAAAAAACGGGGCTGTTGTTGTCCATATAAAAAATATAAGATATAAGAAGGAGAATCGGCATATCATGGCGCAGACGAAAAAAGGCTTTTATATTTTACCGCTGTTATTTCTGCTTATGGTTTATCTGGATGGAATCTTTGTCCTGTATTTGAATGAAAACTGGCGTCTGATTTTATTGATGATCGCCTTAAGCGCCCTGATCGGCATAATCAACTGTATTTTTGCATTCACATGCTGCCGGACAGGGAAAGAACGGTTTCTGGAAAACTGCATGGTCTTTTTGAAATATGGGATGATCCCGTTTTATGTGGCGGTATTTGTCCTTGCAAGCGGGCTGACTTTTATGACGATGCTTTTTATCGGACCTTTGTCTGCGGTCATTGCCGGGATCTTTGCCGTTTTGGATTATGCGATCCTGATCGTCGGAAGCTGCTATGTTATTTCCTATGTGATCTTAAAGCTCAGAACGCGGGAAATGAAAGCGGGAGAGTGCGTGCTGCATATTATTTTGCAGTTATTTTTTGTGACCGATGTGCTGGACAGCATGTACCTGATCGCCGGGAAAGCGAAGCGCTACAAGGTTCTGACCGCCTGCCTGTGCATATTGCTGGCGGCAGGATTAATCTGCGTTGGCGTTTATATCAATTATGGCGTATGAGAAGAAAGACACATACAGCATGCAGATACGCTTGACGGAAACGTCCGGAAAGTTGTATTTTATCTGGAACATTCGATTTACCGGAATGATGTGTATGATATGGGAGCCGGATACCTGATAACGGCGTATATTGCAGATGCACAAAAAGATTCTGAAGATTTCTCTGAAGCTGAAAATAAATCGGTTATCGTTGAAGTGACTGCAGACGACGTATCCTTTGAACTGATCCGGCAGAAAGTGTACGAAGAGTACAGATAAGTATAAATAAAATGATAAACAGATACCAGCAGTAAATGCAGTAAATTAGGCTATAGACAAAAAATGCCTTTCGGAACCCTGAGAGAAGTGACATGTAACTATGCGCGAAAGTCAAGTTTAACGAATAGTTATAAGAAAAAACGCATATTTTCCATACTTAAGGGATTTTTAATCTTCTTGCCCCATTCATTCAGCTGCCGCCTTTATGGCACACTTCTTTTCCGTTCAGTCAGATCAGAATAAAGAAAAACAAACGCGCAGGCGCAAAGATTGATCCGGTTATCTTTCTTTTGCCTGCGCGCTGATTTGTTATCTTTCAAATATCTGCCTTAAATCCCCAGCTCCTTTGAATCCAGTACAACCGTAAACGGCCCGTCATTCTGCAGTGCCACTTTCATATCTGCCCCGAAGCTGCCTGTTTTTACGACAGGCACTTCTTTTTGGCAGGCTTTAATCACATATTCATAAAGCGCTTCCGCATGCGCCGGCGCCCCTGCCTTTACAAAAGAGGGACGGTTGCCCTTGCGGCAGTCGGCATACAGGGTAAACTGGGAAACCAAAAGCAGGCTTCCGTCCACGTCCTTTAACGCCAGATTGGTTTTGCCGTCAGCGTCTTCAAAAATACGCAGCCCGATCATTTTTTTCACCATTTTGTCAGCGACCGCCTCCGTATCTTCATCGGAAACGCCGATGAGCACCAGAAAGCCCCGGTTGATTTCGGAATAAAGCTGTCCGTCTATCGTAACGCTTGCCTGCGAAACGCGCTGTATCACAAATTTCATGTCTGGGAATCTCCTTTTTTGTCTTTTTTAGCTTTTGCGGCTGATTTTTCCTGAGGTGCAGGCACTGCCTTTTCGCAGAAATTGCCGTTTTCCTCATCAATATGATCCAGCTTCCGGTATTGCTCTGTATCGGTAGAAAAGCCCTTTTGACGGAGGCTGTGATTGGTGCGGCGCTTTAACAGGGCGTACAATACGGCAAACGTAGGAACGCCGAGCACCATGCCGGGAACGCCCATAATGCCGCTGAAAAGGGTAATTGAAAATAAAACCCAGAAGCCGGGAAGCCCCGTAGATTCCCCAAGGATCTTTGGTCCAAGGAAGTTTCCGTCAAATTGCTGGAGCGCGATAATAAAAATAATAAAGTAAATGCACTGAACCGGATTTACCATCAGGATAAGCAGGCCGCTGGGAATCGCTCCGATAAACGGCCCGAAAAACGGGATGATGTTTGTCACTCCCACAATAACGCTGATCAGCATGGGATAAGGGAATTTCAGCAGGCTTGTTCCCACAAAGCAGATAATTCCGATGATAAAAGAATCCAGTATTTTGCCGCTGATAAAGCCGCCGAAGGTGGAATTGATCAGTCTGGCATTTTCGATCATATCATTTGCGTATCTGGTATCCAGAAAAGCATAAACCAGCTTTTTTGCCTGCCCCAGAAACTTTTCCTTGCTGGCAAGCAGGTAAATGGAAATGATCAGTCCAAGGATCAGGTTCCAGAGCGCTTTCACGAGGCTCAGCATACTCAGCGATACGGTTTTTAAAAGGTTGTTGATCTGCGGCAGGATCCCTTTGTTGAGCCATTCCTGCAAATCGGCGGAATACGTATCGATCAGCCGGATGACCGTATGCTCAATGTCCGGATTGTCTGCCAGAAGTTTCTGAACCCAGATGCTGATGTTGGAAATATATTCCGGAAACTGACCAATGATGCTCTGGATGCTGGAAATTACCTGCGGAATGACCACCCGGAAAAATCCGAAAAGCAGGAAGCCCACAAAGATCAGCGTCAAAATAATGGAAATCCCGCGGCAAATGCCGTTTAATGCCTTTCCCCTCTCCCGGATTGCCCGATGCTTTGCGCCAATCCGATCCAAAAGCGGATGCAGCAGCTTTCGTTCCAGCATATTTACCACCGGACACAAAAGCCACGCGAGGATAAAGCCGTTTATGATCGGCATGCAGATATGCAGCAGCGTGCTCAGATGCTTGCGCAGGATGCCGCCGTGGAACATCAGATAATAAGCGGTCAGACCGCCGATAATGACAAGGAGCGCGGTAACGCCCCAGTAGAGATATTTTTTCTCCCAGCGAAATTTCATGCAAGATTCCTCCAAATTTCTCAGTTCTGCCGCTCTTGTTCGAGCTGTTCAAATTTTGCCTTCATGGTAGGGTTATTCCGGGTAAGGCGCTTAATCGTCAGATCCTCCGCCTTGTTATTTGCAAGCCGCAGATTATTTTCCGAAGAAAGCAGCGCCTCCTTCGTCTTTTGAAGATGGTCGATGGTTTTGTCGATTTCGTCGATCGCTTTCTGAAACCGTTCACTGGCAATGCGGAAATTGCGGGAGAACTTTTCCTTAAAGTCGTTCATATCGTCTTCAAACCGCGAAATATCAATATTCTGGCTGCGGATCACCGCAAGCTCCTGCCGGTACTGCAGGGCGTTCTGGGCGGCGTTTCTCAAAATCGTGATCATCGGGATAAAAAACTGCGGGCGGATCACATACATTTTCGGATAGCGGTGGGACATATCCACGATGCCGGAATTATACAGCTCGCTGTCGGGCTCCAGAAGGGAAACCAAAACGGCGTATTCACAGTTTTTTTCACGCCGGTCTTTGTCCAGCTCTTTTAAAAAGTCTTCGTTCTTTTTCTTTGTGGCAGTTTCGTCCATCTCGTTTTTCATCTCAAACATGATGGAAATAAATTCGATCTGCTGGGAATCAAATTCCCGATAAATATAATCGCCCTTGCTTCCGCTTCTGGCGTCGTTATCCTTTTCAAAATAAGCGTTCTGAAAGCCTGTGGCACGCAGCCGGTTAAATTCGATCTCACAGTGCTGCTCCAGGCTCTCTCCCACCATCTTCGTGGACTGGCGGGCTTTAAAATCCCGGTAGTACGCAATCTGCTCATCCTTTAACCGCAGCCGTTCCTCATAGCCGTCCTTCATGCCCTGCTCGCGCAGGAGGGATTCCTGCTTAACGGCTTCGATCTTTCCGGATAAAAGACCGATCTCCCGCTCTTTTTGCGCGATCTCCTTTTCTTTTTGGGAAATCAGCTTTTCCGTTTCAAGCTTCTGGGCGTTTTCCTTTGCGGCAAGCTGGGCGCTTAAGCGGGACTCCTCCGCTTCCGCCTGTGCCTTTAACTTTGACTGGCTGGCGGCAAGCTGCTGCTTCAGGGAAGAAATCTCTTCTGACATCTGCTGCATGGTCTGCACCTGCATCAGCTTTACGGCAGCCTGTTTTTCTGCGTCAAACTGGGCTTTCCGGTCGGACAGCTCCTTTTCAAACTCTTTATCCCGGACCTGCTTTACAATCGCCGCATATCCGGATTCGTCAACCTGAAAGACTTCTCCGCATTTCGGACATTTGATCTCTTTCATATAAAAGAAAGTCTCCATTTCATAAAATTGGCGGCGCGGCGGATTTTTTTACCATCGGCGCGCCTATTAGTAGTTTACAGGAAAGAAAGCCGTTTTTCAACCCTGTTCAAATACCGTAAAAAATAGTATACTGATACGGGATCAGATCCCGTCACTAAAATGCCGTTTCGGCGGCGGAAAGAGGAAAGATGAATTTACAGCAGGTTTTAAGTCAGGTACGCCGCGCTGCGGACGATTATCATATGATACAGCCCGGGGATAAGATCGCGCTTGGCATTTCCGGGGGGAAGGATTCCCTGACGATGCTCTATGCGATGCAGGCGCTGAAACGCTTTTACCCGAACCCTTTTGAAATCCATGCGGTAACCGTAGACCTTGGATTTGACAATCTGGATCTTGGCAGGATTGAGGAGCTGTGCAGGTCGCTGGATGTTCCCTATACGATCGTGAAAACGCAGATCGCAGAGATTGTTTTTAACCGGCGTATGGAAAGCAATCCGTGCGCGCTGTGCGCAAAGATGCGCAAAGGGGCGCTAAACGATGCGATCAAGGAAGCCGGATGCAATAAGGTTGCTTACGCTCACCACCGGGACGACGCGGTGGAAACGATGATGCTTTCCCTTCTCTATGAAGGAAGACTTCACACCTTTTTACCGGTAACCTATCTGGACCGTATGGATCTGACGGTGATCCGTCCCCTGATTTATATGAAAGAGGCGGATGTGATCGGCTTTACCCGCAAAAACCAGCTTCCCGTCGTAAAAAGCCCCTGCCCCGCGGACGGGCATACGCGGCGGGAATATGTCAAGCAGCTGCTCCATCAGCTCAATCAGGAAAACCACGGTGTAAAAGACCGGATGTTTACAGCCATCCAGCGTGGGATCCCGGAATGGAGGATTCATGAAAAACAGTAAAAATTATCATGACGAAATGAACAAGGAAAACGTATTGAAGCTGCGCCGCCTGATGGAGGAGCTGCCGGAGTTTTGCCGGCAGTTTTTCCGCGGGATCGAACAGACGACCTCATCCCGCACACGCCTTGCCTACGCCTACGATCTGGGGGTGTTTTTTGAATTTCTGCACCGCAGAAATCCGGCGCTTGCCAAAATGGAAGTCACCAAATTTCCCCTGTCGGTTCTGGATCAGGTCGCAAAAAGCGATATTGAAGAATATATGGAGTACCTCTCCTATTATCAGAAAGAGGGAAACGAATATACAAACGATGAACGGGGAAAGCGCAGAAAGCTTTCTTCCCTGCGCACCCTGTACAACTATTTTTTCAAGGACGAACAAATCCGGACAAATCCGGCATCCCTTGTCCTTATGCCAAAGCTTCATGATAAAGAGATCGTCCGGCTGGATCCAAATGAAGTGGCGCTTTTACTGGATCAGGCGGAGGATGGTTCAAAAATGACGAAGAACCAGCAGAAATTCCATGAAAAAACAAAGGAACGGGACGTTGCGATCCTGACCCTCCTTCTGGGAACGGGAATCCGTGTGTCAGAATGCGTCGGGCTCGATCTGGAAGATGTTGATTTTGATAATCTGGCGATCAAGGTACGCAGAAAAGGCGGCTATGAAGACGTCGTATATTTCGGGGAAGAAGTGGAGGCTGCCCTGGGCGCTTATCTGGAACAGCGCATCCACATCATTCCGATGGAGGGACATGAAAATGCGTTCTTCCTCTCTCTTCAGAATCGCCGCATGGCAGTCCGCAGCGTCGAAAATCTGGTTAAAAAATACGCTTCCCTCGTTACCACTGCAAAACGGATCACGCCCCATAAGCTGCGTTCAACCTATGGCACAACGCTGTATCAGGAAACCGGTGACATCTATCTGGTTGCCGACGTGCTGGGGCATAGGGACGTCAATACGACGCGGAAGCATTATGCTGCCATGAAGGACGAGAACAAGCGAAAAGCCGCAAAAAGTGTGAAGCTGAGGGAGCCGTAAAGGCTCCCTGTTTTTTTCTGACGGCACACACATCCGGCGCAGGCAGGCGCCTTAGATTGCCTCTTTTATTTGCCCGGATCCCGTTTCTGACCGTGCTTGCGGAGATTTTTTTCCGTCCGCCAGCGGCTGGGTCTGTAAAACGGAGGTTCCGGAGCTGTATACGGCGCTGGATCCGGAGCCGGATGCGCCGTTTGACCTGACGTATGATTCTCCTGCCCCGGCGTCCATTTGCGGAAGGTCAGGATTGCTTTAAACAAATCCCCATCCAGCAGGATACGCAGCGTCCCGTGCTGGATCTCCGTAAAGCTTCTTGCGATCGCAAGCCCAAGGCCGCTTCCTTCCGTATTGCGGGAATGATCCCCGCGCACGAACCGTTCGGTCAGCTCTTCCGGCGAAACAGACAGCTCTGTGCGGGAAATATTTTTTACCGTGATCTCCGTTTCCTCATCGCTGTCCTTTACGATCACATAAACCCGGGTGGAAGGAAGCGCATATTTGATAATGTTTGTGTACAGATTTTCAAAGATGCGGAAGGTTTTCTGCGGATCAAGCTGCAGCGTAACCTTTTCTTCCGGAAACAGGAATTTAAACTGCAGTCCCTGCTCTTCCATCCTGTCCTCATATTCCAGATAGCACTGCCGGATAAGATTGCAAATATCAACATTCGCATAATTCAACGTAATATTGTTGGTCGTTGCCTTGCTGACCTCGAACAGATCTTCTATCAGCGTCTTTAAGCGCACCGCTTTCTTGTCAAGGGTAGAAAGATATTCCTGCTTCTGCTCTTCTGTGACGCCGGGATCTTTGAGCAGGTTGATATAGGTAATGATGGCGGTCAGCGGCGTTTTTAAGTCATGGGACACGTTGGTGATCAGCTCCGACTTCATCCGCTGGCTTTTTACCTCTTCATTTACCGCCTTTTTAAAATCGGTCTGTATCTGGCGAAGTTCATTTTTATAACTTTCAAAAACGCCGAAATCTTCGGAAAGGGCAATGTCAAAATCTCCCTTTGCGATCGCGCTCGTCGCCTTTAACAGATTCTGATATTTGTCCTGCACGTCCTTGACATAGCGTTTCAGCAGGAAATACACTGCGATTGAATAAAGAATGAGCGGCACAAATCCCCAGATCCAGAAAAGGGAAATCACATACAGGACAATAAAGTTGACGATCACAAGCTTTCCGATGATCTTTCGGGCATCCGTACCGATGTCAAAATTAACCAGCTCCTGATAAAAGCGTTTCAGGAACGAAACGATCTTATTCCAATACCGGATCAGCAGGCTGTGCTCCTTAAGGAAGGCTTTTTCCCGGAGCAGTCCGGCACATACGGTTCCAAACACATAGCCGTACATAAAATAAGCATAAAAAATTGCCCCGCAGATCAGATAAACCGTCCACTGCAAATGTACCGGCTCCAGAATATGCCTGCTTAGGTTTGGCAAAAACCATCCTTTCTGACAGGCGCAGATCAACTCCGTCATCTTATCCGTAATGGATACGGATAAAAATACAACGCCTATGATCAGATGGAGCTCCAGCGGAATCCGGCACAGCGGAAGGTTCTGGAACTCATAGCCTTTCCGGGAAAAGAAAAATACTGCCGCTGCGCCCAGCACAAGCGCTGCGATCCAGAAGCCAAGGATCACCTGCGGGACTCCGGCGCTTAAATAGCTGTTATAACGGACATAGGTATAATCCGGAAGCGTATAATAGCCGGACATTTCCCCGTATCCGTTTAAAAAGTCCTGATACTGCGCCTGCGTCATGGCATATACGATCTTCATATCGGAAGGAGCGGACAGGGTAAAGCGATAACGATAATACTCGTCTGCATCCTCGTTATAAAAATTAACAAAAGCAGTCCTACTGTCATCATAAAATTCCCGGAAGCAGACGCTGCGGCTCTGTGCATCGACCCGCTTTAAAAATTCGCCCGTATCGCCGGGGACATCGACCGCGTTTCCGGTCACGTTTCCGGCTTCATCATAGCTGATCATCACATAATAAACATACGGATTCTCTGCAAGCTGTTTGCCTCCTGCGATCGCCTGAAGGGCGGCATTTGTGCTGTTCCCGATAGAAGTGCCGGTCTTTGTATCGATTGCATAATAGTCCATCAGCTGCGTCAGCTCGTTGGTATTGATCCTGAGGTCGCTCAGCTCCGTCAGGGTATTTTCCTTAAATTCACGCACCTGTTCGGCAAGCGCTTCGCTCCCTGCCGATGCATCCGGCGGCACATTGGCAAAAGCGCCGTCCAGGGAATAATCAATATACGTACCCAGATATTCGTCACGGACATACAGATCGCCGTAAGTCCATGTTTTCTGATCGGATTTTTCACGCAGATACTTATACTGGATATAGCTGCTGCTGTAAAGCATATCGATAAATTCCGTGCTGGTAAGCGGATTTTCAAATTCGCTGTCCGCACGGGTTTCAAAAAACGGGAAAAATGCCGTAAAACAACCGGTCAGTACGAGAATTGCCGCCATCGCGATGCCGACGCTTTTGGCTTTACTGTTTTTCCATTTTGTATCCAACGCCCCACACCACCTTTAAATACTTCGGATTTTTTGGATCGATCTCAATTTTCTCACGGATCTTGCGGATATGGACCATGATCGTATCCGTATTGATCGCCTTTTCATTCCAGATGCGCTCATAGATCTCATCAGCAGAAAATACCCTGCCCGGATTTTTCATTAAAAGAAGCAGGATCTTAAATTCGATGGGAGTCAGGCGCACCGGGGAACCGTCTACAAAAACCTCCACGGTTTCTTCATTGAGCTCGATCCCACCAATCACATGATACGTGTCCTTCTCCGGCTCTGTCCGCGACAGCGCCTCCTTATAACGGTTATACCGCCTGAGATGGGAATTTACCCTCGCCAAAAGCTCCAACGGCGTAAAGGGCTTTGTGATGTAGTCGTCCGCTCCCATATTCAGCCCCATGATCTTATCGACCTCTTCTGATTTGGCAGAAAGCATGATCACGGGAAAATCATGTCCTTTTTCCCGAACCTTCATCATCATGGTAATGCCGTCCATGCGGGGCATCATGATGTCCACAATGGCAAGGTCGATCTCTTCTTTTTCGATTGTCTCCAGCCCTTCGACGCCGTCCTGCGCCTGCAGCACGTCATAGCCCTGATTTTTCAGATAAATCTCTACGCCTCCGCGGATGTCCGCGTCATCTTCTACGATCAAAATACGATTCCTGTCCATGGATATAACTTCCTTTCCGACTGTCCTGATTCAGAAACAGCCGTCAGGCTGCCCTGTCTTACAAGTATACCATGGGAAATGCCGGAAATGCAAACGCCGGCGCCGGGTTTCCCTTATGTATAAGGGGATGATAACAGAAAAATCTTGCTTTCCGGTTCAGGAAAAACGAAAAAATTTCTAAATATATTCCGAAAGACAGATAAAAATCAGGTCAGCGGAACTGCTCGCTGTAATAAGGGACGATCAGATAATCCCCCGCCTGTATTTCATCAATATCCGCCAGGTTGTTCGTGGCGCGCACCTCCTCGATATAAGCGTCCAGCGACTCGTAATGGTGATCTGCATAGCGGGAAGCAATGGATGTGAGCGTATCGCCGGAGCGAACCATAATGCTTGAAAAATACTTGTAGGATACCGCATCCTCCTTCTCTTTTGCCAAGGATAAAAACCCGGACACAGAAAATGCTGCGGCAATGAAAAGGACAAGGGTCAGGCAGAGCATAAGCGGACGGTAAAAACCGGTGCGGCGGACAGATGATTTCATAAAATTCCCTCCTCTGAATCTATCGAACATAAGTTGCGAACATTTGTTCCTTACAGTTTCATTATATCGAACATATTTTCTGGTGTCAAGTGAGGAAGAGCAAAAAAATCGAACATTTTTTCGGAATGCACGTTTGCTTTTTTGATATTGATATGTTATACTGATAAAAAGACTTGTTTTTTCTACAGGATGCAGCAGCCTGCAGATCCTTTGGAATACAGACATCAGAAAGGGGCTTTTACTATGGCACAGGGAAAGATCACTGCCAAACAGCAGGAGATTTTAGATTATATCAAGGATGAGATTTTAAAAAGAGGTTATCCCCCGGCAGTCAGGGAGATCTGCGAAGCGGTTCATTTAAAATCGACCTCTTCCGTCCACTCCCATCTGGAGACGTTGGAAAAGAACGGATATATCCGCCGCGACCCTACCAAGCCGCGTGCGATCGAGATCACTGACGAGAGCTTCCAGACGGTGCGCACGGAGATGACCAGCCTGCCTGTAGTCGGCAGGGTCGCCGCAGGACAGCCGATCCTTGCAGAAGAGAATATCGAGAGCTATTTCCCGATCCCGGCGGATGCGGTTCCTACCGGAGCGCCCTGCTTTGTCTTAAACGTGAGCGGGGAATCCATGGTAAACGCCGGTATCCTAGACGGCGACCAGATCTTTGTCCAGAGCTGTCAGGACGCCCAGAACGGTCAGATCGTAGTAGCCCTTATCGATGATTCCGCTACCGTCAAGACTTTTTACCGCGAGAAGGATCATATCCGCTTACAGCCGGAAAACGATACGATGGATCCGATCATTGTAGACGACTGCCAGATCATCGGGCGCGTCTTCGGCGTGATGCGTATTTTCAATTAAAGCTTTTAAAGCTTCTTTCTTACCATTACGATAGGGAACTTTCCCTACCGCATAAAAGGCGCGCAGGTGATCCGGGGAAATCACTTCCGCCCGATTGCCTGCGCGCCTTTCATATCACTTTTAGTTTATAAATTCTTTCCCCTCAGTCTGCTGTGGGTCATGCTTCTTCTTTGCAGAATTCTTCCGGATCGATCTGCTTTCCGTCTCTCCAGATACGTTCCAGATCATAGAACAGACGGTTCTGACGGTCAAAAACATGGACGATCATGTCGCCGTAATCCATCAGGATCCAGTTTCCGGTCTGATAGCCTTCTACATTTTTTACGGTAAATCCGGCTCTTCCCAGCTGCTCTTCCACATTGTCCGCCATCGCCTGTACCTGATTGCGGTTATTTCCGCTTGCGATCAGGAAATAATCGGCAAGAACGGACACTTCCGAAATATCGATCAGGGAAAGGTCTTCTGCTTTCTTATCTTCCAGCGCTGCAATGGCAAGCCTGGTCATTTTTTCTGCCTGCGTCATACGGTTCCTCCATTTTTATAAAAATCATAGGTTTTCTGCGTCATGGAATCCACTTCCATATTTCCGCCGTTTAAATAGCTCAGCGTATCCTCAAGCGCCATCAAAAGGGCTTTATCCAGATCCTCGAAGGCGATCCGGCGGATCTCGGTCAGATTCGGCGCCTGCTTCCTGCCCGGCTCAATATAATCTGCCAGCCAGATGATTTTTTCCAGCAAAGACATGCCCGGACGCCCTGTCGTATGGTTTAAGATGGCGTTGATCACATCCTTATCCGTAACGCCATATTTTTTCATGGCGAGGAAGCTGCCGACCTTTGCGTGCAGCAAAAACGGATTTGCCTGTTCGTAGGCGTTGATCGCAATATTATACTTTTCACAGATGGAAATTTTCTTTTCATTGGTCAGGCATTTCGCACAGTCGTGGAGCATACCCGCCAGAATGGCGTTATTGACGTCCGCCCCATAGCGCATGGCAAGGGACGCTGCCGTATATGCGACGCCCAGCGTATGCTCATAGCGCCTGGGATCGAGATTTTTTTCCATTGATTTGCGGATCTTGCGAATATCCGGCTCTTTCATGCAAAAAAACTCCTTTCAGCTCTCTGTATAATACCCGTTTTCTTCCAGAAAAAGGCGGACGCTTTCCGGAACCAGATAACGGACGGATTCGCCCTTTTTAAGACGTTCCCGGATCTGGGTGGCGGAAATGCCGATGTGGGAAGCCGGAAGGAAGCGGATGTCGGCGTTATATTTGCCGGACAGGTATTTTGCCTGGGCGATCAGATCCGCCGCCCCCTTTTCATCCCTTACCGCGGCAACGGTAACGCAGCTTTTGAAAATCCGCTCCGGATGCTTCCAGCTTTCCATATGAAACAGCGTATCGGCGCCGACGATAAAATAGAGCTCGCTGTCCGGAAGCTGCTTTTTTAAAGCGTCCAGCGTCTCATAGGTATAAGAACTGCCCGGACGCACAACCTCCATATCGGATACCTTAAAAAAGGGATTGTCCTGTGCCGCCAGCGCTGACATGCGCAGGCGGACGCTGCCCGGAAGGATCTGGGAAGCATCCTTCATATAAGAACAGCCGCTTGGGATGAGCCACACCTCGTCCAGTCCGTAAAAGGTCCTGGCATTCTCTGCAAGGATCAGATGCCCGGTATGGATCGGATTGAACGTACCGCCTAAAATGCCGATTTTTTTCATATATGCACCGCCTTATTCTTTGTCAGAAACAGATTACAGAGGCAGTTCGATCTTTTTATGATCTTTGCTTTCTTTATATAAAACGATCTTTTTGCCGATGACCTGAACGACCGTAGAATGGGTGCGCTCTGCCACGATATTTGCGATTTCCCTGGGATCGTCGAAGCAGTTTTTTAAAACGGCGATCTTGATCAGCTCACGGGTATTGAAGGCTTCCGAAATGGCAGCCGTCCCTTCCGGCGTAAGGCTGGATTTCCCGATCTGAAAAATGGGATCGAGGCTGCTTGCCAGCTTCATCAGATATGCTCTCTGCTTGCTTTTTAATTCCTTCATGGATGTTCTCCTATTTATAATAATCAAAGGAAAGCCCGTACATACGCACCGTGTCGCCTTCCTGAATGCCAAGTTCTTCCAGCTTTTCCAAAATGCCCGCATCCTTTAAGAAGCTCTGGAAAAAAGCGAAGCCCTTTTCGGATTCCAGATTGGTATATCCGAGCATTTTTTCGATCTTAGGGCCTTCCACGACATATTCCTGCTCCAGCTCGTCGTAGGTAACGGTATAAGGATCGTCTGATGCAGAAAGCGCCATTTCCGGGAAATATTCCTGCTCGAAAACAGCCGGCTTCTCATCTAAGCCGTCCAGCATCCGGCGCACATCATACAAAAGCTCCGTAACGCCCTGTCCGCTTACGGCGGAGATCGGGTATACCTTAACGCCCTTTGGCTCAAATTCCGCCTTTAAGCGTTCAAAGCCGGATTCCTCCAGATCGTAGATCGCGTCCACCTTGTTGGCGGCGATCACCTGAGGCTTTTCCGCCAGCTCTGCGCTGTAATTCTGAAGCTCCGCGTTGATCGCATAAACGTCTTCCACCGGGTCGCGTCCCTCTGTCCCCGCCGCATCGACCACATGGATGAGCACCTTTGTGCGTTCCACATGGCGTAAAAATTCATGGCCGAGCCCGATCCCTTCCGAAGCGCCTTCGATCAGTCCGGGAATATCCGCCATGACAAAGCCCTTCGCATCGTCGAGGTCAACGACGCCCAGATGGGGATTTAAGGTTGTAAAATGATAGTTGGCGATCTTTGGCCGCGCATTGGAAACACGGGAGAGCAGGGTAGATTTTCCGACGTTCGGGAAACCTACAAGCCCCACGTCCGCGATCACCTTTAATTCCAGCAAAAGCTCCAGCTCCTGCGCCGGCTGGCCCGGCTGGGCGTATTTGGGCGCCTGCATGGTGCTCGTCGCATAATGCTGGTTTCCGTTGCCGCCCTTGCCGCCCTTTAATAAAACGACTTCACGGTTGTCGCCGGACATATCGACGATAACCTTGCCGGAATGAAATTCCTTGATGACAGTGCCTTCGGGAACCTTGATATAAATATCGTTCCCGTCTTTGCCGCGGCAGTTTTTCTTGCCGCCTTCCTGCCCGTCTCCGGCTTTATATTTTCCGACATGGCGAAAATCGGTCAGGGTATTCAAGCCGTCGTCCACCACGAAGATCACATCGCCGCCGTGCCCGCCGTCACCGCCGTCGGGTCCGCCTGCAGGCACATATTTTTCACGCCGGAAAGAAACGTGCCCGTCGCCGCCCTTCCCGCTTCTTACATAAATTTTCGCTCTGTCTGCAAACATTCGGTTCTCCTGTTTATTGAATCTGTTAAAAGTTTCGTTTCGTGATACGAAAAGACCCCAAACAATGCGTCTGGGGCCTTTTTCTCTGGAAATGCGGCCCGCCTTGGCGTCCGCTTATGATTCATAATGATGCTTACTGTTCTACCGGATATACGGAAGCCTGTTTCTTGTCTCTTCCTTTTCTTTCAAATCTCAGCACGCCGTCCACTTTTGCAAATAACGTGTCATCGCCGCCGATGCCTACGTTAATGCCGGGATGAATCTTGGTTCCACGCTGTCTGTAAAGAATGTTGCCAGCCTTTACAAACTGTCCGTCCGCTCTCTTTGCACCAAGGCGCTTGGACTCGGAATCTCTGCCGTTCTTGGTAGAGCCGACACCCTTCTTATGAGCAAAAAACTGAAGGTTCATATTGAACATTTGTTACACCTCCTCGAATTTCAGTCGCAGGTATTTCTTCCCGTACTGTTTTTCAATGTCTGTCAGACCAAGGATCATCGTATCCATCAAAAGAGCCGTCTGCTCATTGACCGGATTTAAAAATACCACATCGATCACGCCGTCTGCTTCCCCTGCCACAACCTCCATCGGATCTTTGGTAAAAGCCTCGATCGCATTGATCGTGTTGATGACAAGAACCGAAACGGCAGCGCAGACGATGTCATTGCCGCTTTCGGCATAGCCGGCATGGCCGGTACAGGTAAATCCCCGATAATTGTCCTTTGTCTTCTTTACTAGAATTGTCGTCATAAAACATACCGCAGCGCTTTCCTGAAAGGATTAAGCGTTGATTTTCTCGATCTTTACCTGAGTGTATGCTTGTCTGTGACCATTCTTCTTGTGGTAACCGGTCTTTCTCTTATACTTGTAAACGATGACCTTCTTGCCTTTGCCTTCACCTACTACTGTAGCGGTTACGGTTGCACCTGCTACGTCAGCGCCGACCTTTAAGCCGTCATTGCTCACTGCGATTACCTGGTCAAATGTAACAGTCGCGCCAGCCTCTAAGCCCAGCTTCTCAACCTTTAATACATCGCCCTCAGCTACCTTGTACTGTTTGCCACCTGTTGCAATAATTGCGTACATCTAGGACACCTCCTGTCAAGCGTTAAAATAAATTAACGTTACTCGCTAACTTTGGTGACGCCAAACGGCGTACTTTTACCTCGTTATGCGGCATACTCATAGAGTGTAGCATCCTGTTTAAAATTTGTCAATCCTGTTTTTACAAAATTTTGAGCAGATGCTGAAAATATTCCGGCAGGGGCGCGCATGTCTCCACATATTCCCCCGTGGAGGGATGCTCAAAGCCCAGAATCATTGCGTGCAGCGTCTGTCCCTCCAGCTTCGGATAGGGACACTTTTTCGGGCCGTATACGATGTCGCCCAAAAGCGGATGCCCGATGGACGCCATGTGCACGCGGATCTGGTGGGTGCGCCCGGTTTCCAGACGGCATTCGATATAGGTATAGCTGCCGAAGCGTTCCAGCACCCGGTAATGGGTAACCGCCTCTTTTCCATGGGCATGGCTGATCCCCATTTTTTTGCGGTCGGAAACGTCCCTGCCGATCGGCGCGTCGATCGTTCCTTCGTCGGCTTTTAATACGCCGTGGACGATCGCCCGGTAGCGCCGCGTGATCGAATGGACGGCAAACTGGGCTGCAAGCGCCTGATGGGCAGCGTCGTTTTTGCACACAAGGATCGAGCCCGTCGTATCTTTGTCGATGCGGTGGACGATGCCGGGGCGCATCACGCCGTTGATCCCGGAAAGCTGCCCCTTACAGTGAAACATCACCGCGTTGACAAGCGTGCCGGAATAATGCCCTGCCGCCGGGTGCACGACCATCCCCTTTGGTTTATTGACAACCAGAACGTCCCCGTCCTCATAGAGCACGTCCAGCGGAATGTTTTCCGGTTCAATGTCGGGCTCCTGCGCCTTCGGGATCAGGAAACGCAGCTCATCCCCTTCCCGCAGCTGACAGCTTGCCTTTACCGGCACGCCGTTTACGGATACCCTGCCTTCTTTGATCATTTTCTGGATGAAGGAACGGGACAAAGAGCCGATGAGCGACGCGATGCACTTATCAACCCTTTCCCCTTCCTGTTCCTCCGGGATCCGGGTGCAAAAAAGTTCCAGATCCTCTGAAAGCGTCTGCGTCATTGTTCTTTTTTCCCACTTTTCTTCAAATTCAAAAAATCAAAATCCTCTTCCTTCATATGCCCGAAAAAGACGAGGAAAAGCCCCGCTGCGCAGATAAATGTCACATAAATATCCGCCACGTTAAAAATCGGGAAATCGATCAGCGAGATATAGACAAAATCCACCACATAATCAAGCCTGATCCGGTCGATGAAATTGCCCAGCGCCCCCGCCATCAGGATGCCGCCGAGCACATGGAGAAAGGCATATTTTTTCTGCGCGGGCATGCGCCAGAGGGCGTAAATGCAGGCGCACAGAATCAGAAGCGTCATTCCCACAAAAAAGAGCTTCTGCCCCTGCAGGATGCCGAACGCCGCCCCCCTGTTTTCCAGATATTTCAGCTCCAAAACGCCGGGGATGAGCACAAACGGCTCCTGCCCTTTTAAGAAAACAACGGCGAGATATTTGGTAAACTGGTCGATCCCCACTAAAACTGCGGCGAGAAAAAGATCCAGCAAAAACATTTTTTTATTTTTCATACGACTGTTATTCTCCATCCCGGAAATTTAATTCTTCAATTGCCGCCCTCATTTCATCCTCTGTCACGGTGTCGTCCAAAAGGGCGTGCCCGATCTTATCAAGCAGGACGAAACGGATCTGCCCGCCGCGCATCTTCTTATCCGACCTGGTCAGGGAAAGGATCTGCTCCACATCCAGCTCGTCGGCAGAGATCGGCAGATTAAAGGGAACGAACATATCCCGGATCTCGTAAAACTCCTCCATCGGGATCAGCTCCTTTTTCCATGAAATATAAGCGGCGGCAACGCAGCCGAGCGCCACGCATTCGCCGTGCAGCATGGAAAAGCCCGACGCCTTCTCGATGGCGTGCCCGATCGTATGCCCGAAGTTTAAAAGCGCGCGTTCGCCCTTTTCCTCCGGATCCTTTTCCACGATCCCCTTTTTGATCGCGCAGCTTTTTTTGATCATCTGCTGCAGCGTTTTGGGATCCCGCTCGCAGATCTCGTACAGATTGGAAATGAGCCATTCATAATATTTGGAATCTTTGATGAGCCCGTGCTTCATGATCTCTGCAAAGCCGGAAAAATACTGGCGTCCCTCCAGCGTCTGCAGCGTGTCGATGTTCATGTATACGAGCTTTGGCATATGGAACGCGCCCACCATGTTTTTATAGCAGTCAAAGTCCACGCCGGTCTTGCCGCCGATGCTGGAATCCACCTGTGCAAGCAGGGTTGTGGGGATCTGGATAAAATCGACGCCACGCAGATAAGTCGCCGCCGCAAAGCCCGTCATGTCCCCGACCACGCCGCCGCCAAGCGCCGCCAAAAGATCCGTCCGGTCAAAATGGTGTTCTATCAAAAATGCGTACAGCTTCTGCACCTCTTCCAGTGTTTTGTGCTCTTCCCCCGCAGGAAATGCGAACACCTCCACCGCCGCAAAGCAGGGGGCAAGCGCTTCCCTGACCTGCGCCGCATATAAAGGCTCCACATTCGTATCGGTAACGATGCAGAGCTTTTTATCCTGATACCTTTCTTTTAATTCTTCCGCAAGCTCTGCAAAGCCGTTTGTCAAAACGATGTCATAGCAGGGCTTGTTTTCGTAAGAAACCGTCAGTCTTTCTTTCATCTGTCTGTATGTCCTTTCGTGATGTGAAATAATGTTTAAAAAAGAACCCTGCGGATCAGGGTTCTTTGCCTTAGGCACTTTACTCCGGCAGCCAAAAAGCTGTCCCAGAAAATCATCGTCTGTCAGCTCATTTAACGTCCAGGGAACCGGAAAGGATTTCCTGAAAATCTCCGGAAATATCAACGCTCGCAGGCGTGATGATAAAAATAAAATGGGAAATCTTCTGAAGGTTGCCGCTGATCGCATAGCAGGAGCCGGAGGCAAAATCAATAATGCGCTGCGCAACGTCAACGTCAATGCCCTCCATATTCAGCACTACGGTGCGGTTTGCCAGAAGCGTCTCCGTGATCTCACGGGCATCCTCTACTGTAGTGGGCTTGATCACCCGTACTTCCATGCCGAACCCGGATCTTGTGCGGGAAGAAGTCTTTGGCATCGGAGTTACCTTGTCGGCATTTTTCTTTGCCGGACGGGGTTCGTCATCCTCATAGGAGTCTGCTTTTATGCTCTTGATCTTGGATTTCTTTTCTGCAGGCTGCTCTTCCTCATCGTAATAATCATCGTAATCGTATCCGTCGTCTTCATCATCGTTGAGTCTCATGTAGCCCAAAAATCTGTCCATTACTCCCATGGTTTCAAAAATCTCCTTTATTCCAGATCAGCCAGTCGGCGCATACCGAAGATCCCCGTTCCGACCCGGACGCAGGAAGAACCTTCTTCAACGGCTGTCATATAATCGTTTGTCATACCCATGGACAAAACGTCCATAGAGACATTATCAATGTTTTTCCGTGCGATGTCAACAGATAATTGCTTCATCTGCCGAAAATATTTTCTGTTTTCTTCGGGATCATCCGTGTTGGGGGCAACCGTCATAAGCCCCTTTACCAAAACGGCTGGAAGCTGCGCGATCTGCCGGATCAGCGGCTCTGCCTCCTGAAACGAAACGCCGAATTTGCTCTCCTCTTCCGCGCAGTTGATCTCGATCAAAATATCGGTAACGACGCCCTTTTTGACAGACTGCCTGCTGATCTCCTCCGCCAGCCGCAGCGAATCCACGCTGTGTATAAGAGCCGTTTTCCCGATCAGGTATTTTACCTTATTGCGCTGCAGATGCCCGATCATATGCCAGCGGATGTCCTTTGGAAGCTGGTCGTATTTGTCGCACAGCTCCTGCACCTTATTTTCGCCGAAATCCCTGACGCCTGCACGGTAGGCTTCCTGTAGATCGGATACCGGCTTTGTCTTGCTGACTGCGACCAAAAGGACGCTGCCGTCCTTTCGGCAGGATATTTCCTGCGCCTGTAAAAGCTTGTCCTGTACTTCTTTTAGATTCTCCCGGATCATAACGCCTCCCAAAAAACTGATTTCAAAAACGGATTCTATTCATTGATAAGCTGGTCCGCATCCACGGTGGAAGCGTCCAGAACGATGTAGTCATAGGGGCTTAAGCCGTAAGTCGTATTGGACTTAATAATGGCGTATTCCTCATTCTGCTGAAGCACCTGGATTTCCTTAAAGTCCGCATAGCCCTTGTTGATATTGTATACGCCGGTCAGGCTGGCGCTCTGGGAAACCGTCATGCTTTCATTGGAATCCGGCATGATCAGATGATCGCCCACCCGCAGGGCGGAATCGTCCAGATAATAATACTCGTCCGTTTCCTGATAGATCTGCGTCGCCACAAATTCGGTCGTCAGCCCGCCTTCCTCTCCGGCAGTCTCCCGCAGCACGCCGGTCGCGCCGGAATTTCCGCCTTTTGTCACGTAATCCTTTGGAACGAGGAAAAATTCCTTTGTGGTGATCGCGGAAAGCGGGACCTTCAGGCCGTTTTCCACATTGGCGATCAGCTCGATCTCCAAAAAGCGGTCCGCTGCAAAGGTTACCATGGAATTATTAAATTTCAGTTCCACAAGCACTTCCCCGTCGCCTCCGGAGTCGATGACGTTGACCTCCGCCCAGGATTCGTAGCGGTTTTTCAAAAAACGCACCTTTAAAAATTCCTCTTCCTCAAGCCTCGCCGCCGTAGAGCGGTCGGTCTGGATCACCACTGACCAGTCCTCATTTGTGCAAAGCCGGTACAGCGGATCAGAAACCGCCGCAAGTTCGCTGCTGATCAGCTGCGTTTTCTCATATTTCGTCTCATCAAAATCCTCCGCCGTCAGATCTGCCGCCTTCTTTGACTCAAACCCGTCGATGGAATAGGTAATGATCCCGGATACCGGCGAATGGCACAGCGTAACCGCCTGCCCTCCGGCAGCCGCGTTGATGTCGCCAAGGTTGTTGAGCACATTGATATTTGCAAGCTTTAAGACCGTGCCCTCCAGCTCATATTTAAAATTATAGACGCTGTCGAAGCTGTGCTCGTCAAATCCCGCGCAGAAGCTGGAAATTGACGTCCTCAGCTCCCTTACGTCGCTTTCTGAAAGAGAGGCGTTGTCAGCGTTTTGTTCGTCCAAAACCTCCCTGAGCTGGCCGCTTTGATCGACCGTGCACACGAGCTGGCCGCTTCCGACCCGCTCCCCCTCCCGGGCATAGTAATTGATATAGCCGGCGCTGTCGCTTGTGACGATCGTTTCATCGCGCACCGCGATGCCGGTAAATACATTGTCCTCGGAAAGGGAGCCCTCCTGCACGCGGTAGGATACTACCTTTTCATCGCGGAACAGGTACATGACGACGCAGATAATGATATACAAAAAAATCGCGCCGAAAATGACCATTCCCAGATTGATATTCAAAGGCTTGCGGTACTGCCTGATGTTTCCGCCGTTTTGTCTCGATGCCAAAAAAATCTCCTCCGGTATGAACGGGTTAATGTCCTGCTAAAAATAAGCCCCGGCACAAATCCTCCGGGGCTTTTCTGGTGCATATCGAATACGTTCTTCTTAGATGGATACAATGATTTTGGATTTCAGGCTGTCAGCCAGATCCGTTTCGTTCTGGGATACGCTGAGTACGAAATCCACGCCGAATTTCTCGCTCATCTGCTCCAGCTTTGCCACAACAGGCTCGATGTTCTGGCCTTCCAGATTCGCGATCTTTAAAAAGCTGTCAAAATACATCTGCTCAAGGTCATGATCCTGAGAAATGATGCCGCTCACAAAGCCTAAAAAAGCATCGCTGGAATCTACCATGTAATCAGGAACAACGATCAGACGGATCTTGTTGTTAAGCTCATACATATGCTTCGGATTCTTATCCAGATAGACGATGCTTCCGTGAGCGTCCTTTACCTCCGTATTCACTTTGTCCAGCAAAAATTTTGTTTTGCCTTCCCCTTTTTCACCTACGATTAATTGAACCATTGTAATCCCTCCTAAAGTATATTCATTCCATGTGCGGACACATATAGGATATGTCTTATTATAGTGGATTCTGACCAAAAAAACAACCCTATTTTGAGATTCTTATGGCTGAATTGCCGCAATATTTTGCCAACTGCCCGCATCGGCTTACGATCCCGCTTCCTCTAGCAGATCGCTCATCTCCGTATACATGATCTCCCGTTCCTTGGAGCGCAGGATTACCGCGATATAAGGGTTGCCCGACGTGTCCTTTGCCAGAAGGACAAGGCAGTTGCCCGCCGCATTGGTCGTCCCGGTCTTGCCGCCGATTACCGTAACCGTCTCCGGCGCGCTGTAATTGCCCGCCAGATACTGGTTGGTCGTCTTAAAGGAAAGCTGTTTTTCCTTGCCGTCTTTGTCCGTATACACGCTGTCGTAGCTGGTCATGCGGATGATGTCCCCGACGCCGTCGTATTTGAGCGCCTCGTTAAAAATCAGGTACATGTCGTAGGCAGTCACATAATGGTTGTCCGCCGTAAGCCCGTGGGGATTTACAAAATGGCTGTTGGTCGCCCCGATCGCCTGCGCTTCCTTGTTCATCATCTCCGCAAAGCCCTCCACCGACCCGCCGATGTGCTCGGCGATGGCAACCGCCGCGTCGTTGGCAGATTTGATCAAAAGCGCATGCATCGCCTGATTGAGCGTCAGCCGGTCCCCCGCCTGCAGGCCGCAGGTAACGGCTCCGCTCTCTAACTGCGTGGCGTTTGCACTCACGGTGATCACATCGTCCGGATTGCCGTATTTGAGCGCCACCACTGCGGTCATCAGCTTTGTCAGGCTCGCGGGAGCCAGCCGCTCGTGGATATTCTTGGCATACAGGACCTTATTGTTGTTCAGATCAAAAAGCCCGGCAGCCGTAGCCTCGGACATATCCACAACGGAATCGTCCACATTGACGTCCCCATCCGCCACGCAAAGGGACGCTGCAAACGGATCTGCCGTTTCAAAGCCGTTTTCCCCGATCACCCGGAAGCTGGATACCTTATAGTCCGGATCATAGGGGAAAGCGACCGCTTCGTCACTGCAGCCGGAAGCGCTTATGCAGACGCAAAAGGCTGCAAAAAGCGCTGTAAATTTATTTGTACATTTCACGCCACTCTAAGTCTCCCCTGTCTAAGGACTTGATCAACAGCTCCGCTGTCGCAAGATTCGTTGCCAGCGGAATATTGTGCATATCGCACAGACGTACAACGGTATTGACGTCCGGCTCATGGTTTTTGGGCATCAGCGGGTCACGCAGGAAAATGACCAGATCGATCTCGTTATGCTCGATCTGCGCGCTCATCTGCTGTTCCCCTCCCAGATGTCCCGCCAGATATTTGTGGATGTTCAGATTCGTAACTTCTTCGATGAGCCTTCCGGTCGTGCCGGTGGCATAGAGGCTGTTCTTGCTCAGGATGCCCCTGTAGGCGATGCAGAAATTCTGCATGAGTTTTTTCTTCGCATCATGTGCGATCAACGCGATATTCATAATACCTTCTCTCCCATACTATAGATTGTATAAATTCTTTCGCTGCAGCCCCACGTTCAGGACAAGACCGATCCCGATATAGACGCTGACGAGCGAGCTTAGCCCGTAGCTGACAAACGGAAGCGGCAGTCCTGTGTTCGGCATGAGCATGGTAGCCACTGCAATATTCATAAATCCCTGAATGCCGATCAGTGCCCCCACACCGGACGCGATGACCATGCCGGCAATATCTTTTGCCGACCGTGCGATGGATACGCAGCGCACCGCGATGAGCATCAAAAGGATAATGACTGCAGCAGAGCCGATAAAGCCAAGCTCCTCCCCGATAATGGCAAAAATGAAGTCGGTCTGTGATTCGGGCAGGAAATTCGCATTTTTGACGGATGCGATGTCCGTATTGTTCAGACCCTTGCCCCATAGCTGCCCCGAGCCGATGGCGATGACGGAGTTGATCTGCTGATAAGCCTCGGCATCGGCATAAGCCTGCGGGTTAAAGAAAGCCATGATACGGTTGCGCTGGTAGTCTTTAAGCAGCGTCTGGTCCTCCTGGACAACGATAGATAAAAAAACGAGCACAGTCGGTACTACGACCGCAAGGACGCTGCCGATGATTTTCCAGCTCAGTCCCCCTACAAATAAAAGAACACAAAATAAAAGCGCAACCAGAATCGTCGTGGAAAGGTTGGGCTGTTCATGGATCAGCGCAAGCGGCGGCAGGATCAAACAGATTGCCGAAAGCAGGATACGCGGCGTATTTAACCTTTCCTTATACTTCATAATAAACTGTGCATAGAATAAAATCAACAAAATTTTTGCAGTTTCTGACGGCTGAAGGTCAAAAAAGCCCAAATCAAGCCATCTTTTCGCCCCGTTTGCCTCTCTTCCAAAAAACAGGACGAGGACGAGGGTCACGATGGCAAAGGCGTATCCGAGCCATGCCAGTTTCAGCAGCTTCGTATAATCCAGAAAGGCGACGATAAGCATGAGCACCAGTCCGATGCCCATGCCGATCATCTGCTTGCCCTGCACGCTCTGCTTGGCGCTCCCGATGGCGAGTATCCCGATCACGTTTAACGTGATCACAAGCGCCACCAGTAAAAAATCAAAGTTCTTCAGTTTGTAGTTTCTGAACATATTGCTCCTTTAGCTGATCTTATGCAGATCCAGAATCGGCACGTTTGCATGAAGGGAAACGCTTTTGTCCCCCCGGCTGCGGCTGGATGCCTTGCTGATCTGGATCTCCATATTCTGCGTATCAATTTTCATGTAGCGGGATATGACCGCAGCGATGTCCTTCTTGATCATATCAAGAACCTCCGGCGAACAGTTGACGCGGTCGGAGATCAGAAGGATCTTTAAGCGGTCCTTTGCAACCTCGCGGGAGGATTTTCGCTGTAAAAATTTCGGCAGTCTCATATGCGTCCCTCCTGATTTTTGTGAAAGATCCCGCTTACCTTTGTCCAGAAAGAAATGGACACATCAAGGTTTAGATACGGGATTTCTTCCCCGAGGATGCGCTGGCAGATGTTTCTGTAGGCACGTCCCGCCAGCGTATGGTTCCCTACAAGGGGCTCGCCCTGATTGGTCGCAACGACCACGTTTTCATCGTCCGGCACGACGCCGATCAGCGGCACCGAAAGGATGTCCACCACGTCGTCTACGCTCATCATGTCCCCGCGCTTTACCATGTCGTAGCGCATCCGGTTAACCACAAGGTCGATCCGGTCGATGCAAGACGCCTCCAAAAGCCCGATGATGCGGTCGGCGTCGCGGATCGCGGAAACCTCCGGCGTCGTTACCACGAGGGCGCGGTCGGCTCCCGCAACGGCGTTTTTAAAGCCCTGCTCGATGCCCGCCGGGCAGTCTAAAAGCACATAATCAAACTGCTCCCGCAGATGCTCCACGAGCTTTTTCATCTGGCTTTCGTTCACAGACGTCTTATCGCGGGTCTGCGCCGAAGGAAGCAGGTACAGCCCCGGCCAGCGCTTGTCGCGGATGAGCGCCTGCTTGACCCGGCAGCTTCCTTCCACCACGTCTACCAGATGATAGACGATGCGGTTTTCCAGCCCCATGACCACGTCCAGATTCCGAAGCCCGATGTCTGTGTCGATCAAAACCACTTTTTTCCCGGCTGCGGCAAGGCCGGTCCCGACGTTTGCGGTGGTGGTTGTTTTTCCAACGCCGCCTTTTCCTGAGGTAACGACAATTACTTCACTCATATAAGATCCTCCGATCATGAAATATTTGCGTTCCCTGAAAAATACTGCCCCAAAAGCGCAGGCTTGCTGTTTTTTGCTACAGCGGCAGTTCATTCAGTAATTCATTCGTAATGGACTGCATTTGTATTTCCCCGCTGCGCACGCACGCCATAAGCGGCTGCATGCGTCTCGCCTTTAAGTGCCAGCGGCTTTTTTCTTTTGCTTTATATTTGAAATCTCCGATCTTTAATTTCTGCGGAGTCATTTCAAGCGCTGCAATAAAATGATGGTTCAGACCGTCGCCGCCCGCGTAGGCGCTGCCGTCGAGCCGTCCCAAAACGATGATGTCCTTTGCTGCCATCACACAGCAGCCCTCTTCCACATCGCCAAGGACAACGACGCTCCCTTCCGTTTCCAGGATCTGCCCGTTTTTTAAGCTGCCCCGGTAAAACTGCCCTTCATTCCCGGCTTTCGGGAAATATCGTTCAAAGGCCTCCATCGTTTCCTGAAACTGTCCCTGCCGTTCCCTGTTTTTACCGACCACGCAGATCACGTTCAAGCGGCTGCAGCGGGTCACGGCGTCTACAAGGGCGTTTTCCTCCTCGCCGCTTAAGTCCCTGCCCTCAAAGGAGACCGCAACCCGCATGTCCCCGAAAAAGCGGGCGGAATCCCGGAATTTTTCTTCCACATGCAAAAGCAGCTCCTCAAAGGGAAGTTCGTCGTTTAAGTAAACGGCAATGCCGTCTTTATAGCTTTTTAGGATAACCGGATTTTTCATTTCTCCCTCTCATTTCTGCCGTTTAAGCGGCAGCGTGCGCACAGCCTTGATCAGTCGCCGCCTCCTACCACCGCTTCCGGCGAAAGCGCGGTCTGGCTGTTTAAGAGCGTGCCGTTTTCATCCAGATCAAAATAATAGGTCATCACCTGCTTGGAAAGCTGGCAGGCATAGTCCGAGGAATAGCCGTTCGCGATCCGGATCGCCATTGCCACCTCCGGCTGTTCATAGGGCGCATAGCCAACAAACAGGCCGTGGTTGGGGCGGCTCTTATCCTCCTCCGCCGTACCCGTCTTTCCGGCGACGTTTACGCCGAAATCCTTATAGTACGCCTTATTTTCCACCACGCCCCTCATGCCCCGGTGGATCGCGTCCCAATAGGTCTGCGGCATCTCCACCGTGTTGCGGACATTTGCCTGATAATCCACCAAAAGGTTGCCGGAAGTGTCCGTCACCTTGTCCAGAAGCGTCAGGTCATAGCACGTCCCGTTGTTTGCAACCGTCGTCACATAGCGGGCAAGCCCTGCGGTCGTAAAGTTGTTCGTACCCTGTCCGATCGCGGATACGACCGAAAGCGCGTCGGAAACCTTCGGATCCGATTCCTCGATCTCCACGCCGGATTTTTCAGTCAGACCGAACATATCAGCGTATTTTGCAAGCTTCTCATTGCCCAGATCCTGATCGTATTTTTCCCCGTTCAGACCGAGCTGATAGCCCACCTCGTAAAAGAACACGTTGCAGGAATTGGTGATCGCCTCCGACACGTTCAGCGTGCCGTGTCCGCTCCGCTTCCAGCACCGGGGCTGATAGTCCGAAAAGCGGGTGTAAATGCCCGGACAGTCGATGGTCGTCGAAAGATCCACCACGTTTTCCATCAGCGCCGCCGACGCGGACACCATTTTATAGGTGGAACCGGGAGCGGTGCGCATCTGGGTCGCATAGTTCCACATCGGGCGGGAAAGATCCTCGCCGCTGGAAATGCGCGCGTAATATTCGGAATCAATGCCGTTTGCCAGCCGGTTATTGTCGTAGCTGGGATAGCTTACAAGCGCCCGCACATCGCCCGTATTGACGTCTGTGAGCACACAGGAGGCGCTGTATGGATCGAGCGCCAGCTGGGCGGGCGTGATCTCCAGATTCCGGATCAGGTTTACCATAAAGGAAAAGGCAGAAACCGCGCCGGATTTTAAATCCGCGATCTCTTTTTCGCTGGGATTGATCACGTCCTGTTCTACCAGAAGCATGCACATCTGGACGCCGCTGATGCGGTTCTGCTCGATCATGTACTGCAGGATCTTTTTCTGGAACGCCTGGCTGTTTGACAGCTCCTGCAGGATGTAATCCGTCAGCTGCCCGTACACTTCCGCCGAATCGGAATATTTGCCCTCCAGCGGAAGCATCGTCACGTCGATCCAGTTTTGGGAGATCGCGTATTCCAGATATTCCCGGATGCTGATGATCTCGTTTGTCGTCCAGTCAATATAGGTCTGGTCGTTTTTGTCCACACCGGTCAAAATATTGTCGCCCGGAAGAAGCTCGTTGATCATATAGCTTTCGTACGTCTGATACTCCTCCGGAAGATCCTGATAGGCGAAAGAGCCGCTTGTCAGCTCCTTTTCTATCCAGGACAGCACCTCGGTCCGCCGTTTCAAAAACGCCTGATAGACGTCGTACTGCACCTCGCCCTCCACGGCGTCCGGCAGATGGGACAGGTCGATCACATTGTTGTTAAAAAGCGCCGCATACACATCGTCGATGGGAATTTTTAAGTTGGCGCTGGAAACGTCGGAGGCGTCGTAATTTTTGACGTTGACGATCTTATCCACCAAAATACCCGCCACAAACTTTTCCAGAATGTTGTATACAGCCGCCTGAAGCTCGCTGTCGATCGTCAGGTATACGTCGTTTCCGGCGGAAGCGTCCACATGGGCAAGCACCTCGACCTCCCGTCCCATCTTATCGACAAATACGGTTTCATAGCCTTTGGTTCCCTGTAAATATTCCTCCATGACCTTCTCGATGCCGGCTTTTCCGACGATGTCGGTCATTTCATATTCCTTTACGTCCGGCGCCTGCTTGACGCCCTCCATGCCCTCCTGACTGTTTAAGGCGGAAAGCTCGTCCGTGGAAATTTTGCCGGTATAGCCGATGATCTGGGAATAATAAGGACCGTCCTTGTATTTGCGGATCGTATCGTCTACGATCTCGATCCCTTCCAGACTGCTTTTATTTTCCTCGATCGTGGCGACCGTCTTCTCGGAAACGTTTGTCGCGATCGTGACCGGAATATATTTCTGATAGCCGGTGGTGCTCATCGTATAGCGGATCGCAATGATGTCAAGCAGCTCCTTTTTGGTATATCCCTTCCCGACCACAAAGGATTCCTTGTCGTCCGGATCGGTCCGTTCCCCGACCTCATAGCGGGCAGTGCCGCCCAGATACCGGATGATGTCGTCCGCCGTAGCGTTTTTCTGCCGTTCCTCCAGATCGGAGATCTTGGGCTCGCCGTATACGTCCGCGATAAAGCGCAGCCGCCTCGTCCCGGTAACGCTGTAGGCAAACTCCCCGTTTTCATCAATATAAATATTAAAATCACAGCTGATCGTATCGCCGTTTTCCCAGAGAATGCCCAGCACCTCTTTTAAGATGCCGTTGATCTTGGCATTTTTGCCCTTGGATTCATAGACGTCCTCGATCGTAACGGAGCTGGAAAGCTCGTTATATGCCAGCGGGATGCCGTTGACGTCAAAAATATTGCCCCGGGTGCTGGCAATCGAGCGTTCCTTTTTGATCTTCATTTCAAATTCCGCCTGCTTGTCCGCACCCTCCACGATCTGAAGCTGGAAAATGCGGTTGAACAGCACGCACGACATGATAAAAAACAGGACGTACAAAAAGACGGTTCTGGAATTTATGAAATTGAGCAGTATATTTTTGATCTTTTTTAACAATTATTCGGTACTCCCTCTATCCGCAAGGCTCATCCGTTTGTGCAGGAATAAAAGAAGCGGATAAAAAATGAATGCGACGACAATGGTATAAACCGTTTCCGGAAGGATCACATGCAGTATGTAATACCCGATGTCAAGACGCGCGCGCATGAAAAACATGACGATATAGCATACGAGGCTGACGCACGTATCCGCGGCGGCAATCACGCCGAGGGGAAGCAGGATGTCCTCCGGGAAAAACAGGCGGTTGGCTTTTCCGCACAAATATCCCACATAGAGATACAAAAGCGCATAAAAGCCCAGCAGATCCCCCGCCCCGACGCCCGACGCAGCGGTCAGGCTCATGCCGTTTGCGGCAAAAAGATCGGCCAACAGCCCGCAGGAAAAGCCTGTCCACATGCCGGGCTTTTCCCCCTCCATCAGGCCGATGGAGGCAGTCAGCAAAATCAGCAGGTTCGGCTTGATGCCGCCGAAGGCAAACCACGGGCAGACGGCGGTCTGTAAGAGGAAAAAGCTCCACACCAAAAAGGCGGTAACCAGAAATTTTTTCATGAAAGCGCCTCCTTTTTAGTCCTCAGCCTGCTGTTTTAATTCGGTAATGACTAAAACCTCGTCCAGATGGGAAAAATCCACCGTCGGCGTTACCGTCCCGGTCTTTGTCAGATTGTTGGACGAGGTGCTGATGGAATCCACGTAGCCGATCAGGATGCCCGGCAGATATTTGTCGCTGATGTTGCTCGTCACAAGCTTATCTCCCGCCGCCACCTGATTGTCCGGATCCGAAAGCTGGGAAAACCGGATCGTCCCCTCCGACTGCACGGACTGCAGGTCGCCGGATACGATGAGGTTTTCCGCGGTGGCAAGCACCGTAGCGCTGACGCTGCTCGTATCGGAAATGATGGAAATGACCTTCGCATAATTTTTCCCGACGGAAACGACCCTTCCCACCAGTCCGCTGCCCGCCATTACGTTGCAGTCCACGGCGATGCCGTCCTCTGAGCCTTTGTCGATGGTAAAGGAATAAAACCAGTTGTCCGCTTCGCTGGCGATGACCCGCGCGCCGACCTTTTCATAGTCGGAATAGGTCTGATCCAGCTCGTAAAGGCTGCGCAGGTTGTTTAACTCATACCGGTCCTGCTGGAGCTGGTTGTTCTCGATCGTAAGCTGGTCGACCTGCTCCTTGAGCGCCTCGTTCTGCGCCAGCACGTCTTTTAACTGCGCCAGCTCCTTGGATCGCTCCGAAAAATAGCTTCCCACCTCTGCGATCCCCTTCTGGAACGGAACGACTACATAGCCTGCGGCGCCCTTTAACGCGCCCTCAAAAACCGTCGTATTAAACGACAGGATCAGAAGAAGCGCGCACACGCCGGTCAGGATCAGCAAAAGCGTCTGTCCGGATATGCTGAAATTTTTGTGTTTCTTTTTGACTACAGGACTCATTTACCCATCCCTTCAATGGCATAAGCGACCGATTTGTAATTGTCGTCTTTTAAGATGCGCGCCATGCCCAGCACAACGCTCTCCATGGGGCGCTCCGCAAGGTTTACCTTTAAGCCGGTCGCCTGCTGTACCCGCTCCGCAAAATGGCTGACCTGGCTTGCCCCGCCGGTCAGATAGATGCCGTGGCGGAAAATGTCCGCGCCCAGCTCCGGCGGCGTGCGTTCCAAGATTACCTTGATGCTGTCGATGATCGTATTAAAGTGCTCTTCCAGACAGGAGTTGATCAGATCCGTGGGGATCTCCCTTTCCACCGGAAGCCCCACGACGATGTCCCTGCCGTAGACGGTCGCGCCCTTTCCTTCTTTTTCAAGGCTTCCAAGGGACTGCTTGATGTTCTCGGCGGTCTTTTGCCCGATCAGCAGGTTAAATTCCTTGCGCACCGCCTGCCGGATCGCCTCGTCAAACTTCAGGCCGCCGGTCTTGATCAGACGGCTCAGTACGATGCCGCCCAGAGACAGGATGGAAACCTCCGTGGTGTCGTAGCCGATGTTTACGACCAGCACGCCCTGGGAATTTTTCACGTCAATGTCCATGCCGAGGCCGTCCGCCACCGCCTTTTCCACGACCATGATCTTGCGCGCCTTGACGTTGGCTTCCTTGATCAGATCATAAAACGCGCGCTTTTCCACCTCCGTGATGTCGGTGGGCACTGCGATATAGAAATCCGCCGGGCGGATATTGCCCTTTGAAATATCCGAAACAAAAAAGCGGATCAGGCGTTCCATATTGTTGATGTCCGCGATCACGCCATTGGACAGCGGATTGCTGATCTTGATATTGGCGGGCGCTTTTTCATACATTTCGTAAGCGGAATTGCCGTAAGCGAAAATATTTTTCTTATTTTCAATGGCAATCATGTTTTTCTCGATCAGGACAGAATCGTCCGCCTGACTGTAGATCTTGATGTTGCTCGTGCCCAGATCGATCCCGTATGCGTAATTTGGCACCATATCTTTCTCCTTCCTTATATCAGGCCGGCTTCCCGGAAGCTGAAATACTGCCTGTCTGCCCCGACGATGATGTGGTCGGTCAGGTCAAGCTGCATCATTGCCCCAAGCCTGCAAAGCCGCCCGGTGATCTCTGTGTCCTCCCTGCTGGGCGACGGATCGCCGCTGGGATGGTTGTGCAGCAGAATAAAGCTGACCGCCTGCACGCGCAGCGCCTGTAAAAAAACCTCCCGCGGGGACACAAGCGCCGAATCCACCGTCCCAACGGACAGCACCTTTTCGTGCACGAGCCTGCCCCTGCCGTCCAAAAGCAAAAGCACGGCGCGCTCCACGCTTCCGCCGTCTGCGTAAAACAACGGCTGCGCATAGGCTGCCGCCGTCGCCGGGTCGGGAAACGCCGGAAGCTCCTTTCTCGTATCCAGCGCCATCCTGCGCGCAAGCTCTGCCACGCAGCAGATACGCACCGCCTTGACCTGCCCAATACCCCGAAGCTTCATCAGCTCTGCGGGCGAAAGGCACGCCAGCCCGGAAATGCCGCTGCGGGAGCCCTTCGGCAGCCGCAGCACCTCCTCTGCCAGCGCAAGCGCCGGACAATCCCGGTGCGCTTTTGCCGCATCCGCAGGAACACTCGGTCCGGTGCGCAGAAGCACCGCCAAAAGCTCTGCATCCGTTAAGGATTCTGCCCCCTTTTGCAGGAATTTTTCATAGGGAAGCCCCTGTTCTGCTGTTTTTTCCAATTTTTTCAATTTTATCCTCCATTTCCCTCTCCAAAGAAACGGCGGACTCTGTGCTCTTTTGGCTTCTCAAACAGTTACATCTTATCATACTTGGCATTTACTGTATAGGAACAAAAGAGAAATTTTTTCGCATCGTTCGACCTTTTACTGCAAAAGCTGCGCCGGAATGCCTTTTACGACGCCCTTATCGACGCACTGCTGAAGCGATTTCAAAATGCCGAATTTGGCGTGCTGCCACGTTAAGCCGCCCTGAAAATAAACGGCATAGGGAGGCTTTAAGGGACCGTCTGCGGACAGCTCGATGGACGAACCGGACACAAACGCGCCCGCCGCCATGATAACCTGGCTGTCATAGCCGGGCATATCCCACGGCTCCGGCGTTACGAAGCTGTCCACAGGCGCTGCGTACTGGATGCCCTCACAGAAGGAGATCAGCCCCTCCGGCGTGCCGAATTCCACCGCCTGAATGATGTCGAAGCGGGGCTCGCTGCCGTTTGGCACAACGCCAAAGCCGAGCTTTTCGTACAAGTTTGCCGCAAAAATCGCCCCCTTTAACGCGCCTGCGGTCACGGTCGGCGCAAGGAAAAGCCCCTGATAGAAGGACGAAAGCACGGACAAGGACGCGCCGACCTCTTTTCCAAGCCCCGGGGAGGTCAGGCGGTACGCCGCGTTTTCCACGCACTCCTTTTTGCCGGCGATATAGCCGCCGATGGGCGCAAGCCCGCCGCCGGGGTTTTTGATGAGGGAACCGACGCACATATCCGCACCCACATCCGTAGGCTCGATCGTCTGGGTAAATTCCCCGTAGCAGTTATCCACCATACAGATCACGTCCGGCTTGATGCCCTTGATAAAAGCGATCAGCTCCCCGATTTGTTCCACGCTGAGCGTCGGGCGGGTCTGGTAGCCCTTGGAGCGCTGGATCGTCGCAAGCTTCGTCTTCGGCCCGATGGCGGCGCGGATGCTATCCCAGTCAAAGCTGCCGTCCTCCTTTAAATCCACCTGACGGTAGCTGATGCCGTATTCCTTCAAAGATCCTTTGGATTCCCGGATGCCGATTACCTCTTCCAGCGTGTCATAGGGCTTTCCCACCGGGGAAAGCAGCTCGTCGCCGGGGCGCAGGTTGCTCATGAGCGCCAGTGCCAGCGCGTGCGTCCCGCAGGTAATCTGAGGGCGCACCAGCGCGGATTCCGTATGGAATACGTGGGCGTAAACCTCCTCCAGCGTATCCCTGCCGATGTCGTTGTAACCGTATCCGGTCGTTCCCAGCAGGCACGCTTCGCTGACGCGGCAGTCCTGCATCGCCTTTAATACCTTTAACTGGTTATATTCCGCCACCCTGTCGATTTCTTCAAAACGGGGGGCAAGCGCCTCGAGCGTCTTTTCCCCGTATCCGTAAACCTCGCGGGAAATTCCCATCGAAGCATAAATATCCTGTGTCATCGCTTTAATTCCTCCGATTGTGTGATCAAAAACTGTAAAATACTATTCTCGTCCAAAAAGGCAGACCTGTCAACCCATGTCACATTTTTTTCACGTTTGAACCAGGTCAGCTGGCGCTTCGCAAAATGCCTTGTATCCCGCTTGATCAGATAAACCGCCCGTTCCAGATCATATTCCCCGTCCAGATACGCCAAAATCTCCTTATAGCCAAGCCCCTGCATGGATACCATCCCTTTTTGCAGCCCCCGCTCCTTTAAGGCGCGCACCTCTTCCAAAAGCCCTGCTTCCAGCATTTTGTCCACCCGCCTGTCGATCCGCTCATACAACCTTGCCCGTTCGTCGGTCAGGACAAAATACCGGAACCGGTACGCTGCTTCGCTGCGGCGCTGCTCTTCGTTGTGGGCGGAAATCTTTTCCCCGGTCTGGGCATGGTATTCCAGCGCGCGGATCACCCGTTTTACATTGTTTTCATGGATCTGTCCCGCCGCCTCCGGATCTGCCTGCGCCAGCATCCCGTGCAGGTAATGCGCCCCTTTTTCACGGACGATTTCTTCCAGCTTTCTGCGGTATCCGCCGTCTTCTTTTGTCTGCGTAAAATCAATGTCATACAGCACCGACTGGATATAAAATCCCGTTCCGCCCACTAAGATCGGCAGCCTGCCGCGGCTTAAAATATCCGCGATCGCTTTTTTGGCAAGCGTCTGGAACAGCACCACGTTAAACTCCTCTTCCGGATCCAGCACGTCGATCAGGTGATGGGGCACGCCGTCCATCTCTTCCTTTGTCACTTTTGCGGAGCCGATGTCCATATGGCGGTATACCTGCATGGAATCGGCGGAAATGATCTCCCCGCCCACCGCCTTTGCAAGCGCCACCGACAGCGCCGTTTTTCCTGCGGCGGTGGGGCCGGTAAGGATCACAAGCGGAGGAAGCGCCGCCTGCGAAATAGAATCTGATACCTTTGTCATAAACTCTCTCCTGCTATGCTTAAAATCTGCCTGCCGCGCAAAAATCCACCGGTCACACGATCCGCTTGAATTTGCGTTCCAGCTCCTGCTTTGTCATCACGATCATCGTGGGTCTCCCGTGGGGGCAATGGTAGGGATTGTCCAGCGTCAGAAGCTGCTGCAAAAGCTCCTGCATCTCTGCCGTGCTCATCCGGTTGTTCCCCTTGACCGCCGCCTTGCATGCCATCGTGGCGATGCGCTCTGCCACCGCCGCCGGCGTGCCGGGACGCTGTCCGGCAGACAGCTCGTTTAGCACCTCCTGCAAAAATTCCGCGCTGCAGTGCCCGTACAGATCGCAGGGAACGGCGCGCAGCGCATAGGAGCTGCCCCCGAAGGAGTCGATCTCAAAGCCCAACTGCGCAAAATAGTCCTCATACTGAGCCAAAAGGGAAGCTTCCGCGCCCGTAAGCGTCACGATAACCGGCGGCAGAAGGTTCTGGCTTTCCACCTTCCCTTCCTGAAACTTCCGGATCAGCCGCTCATATCTGACCTTTTCGTGGGCGGCGTGCTGGTCGATCAGGATCATTTTGTCCTGATAGGAAGCGATCCAGTATGTGTCAAAAACCTGCCCGATGATCCGGTATTCGTCCACCGCCTTTTTGGTCAAAAGCTTTTCTTCAAACAAGTTCATCTGTTTTGCTTCTGCAGCGTCCGCCTCTTTTTCTGCCGCATATTCCCGCTGCCGTTTGTCCACGGCTTCGGACAGCCTCGCCTTTTCAAAGGGCTGGGGCGGAAGGGCGGAGGGGGTACTTGTATGATTGATATTATTGCTGCTCTTGTTATTCGTATTGTTATTTGCATTATCGGCGTTATTGACCGCATCGGTCACATTGACCATATCAGTTTCTGATGCTTTTGGTTTTTCCAAGATTTCCGGGATTTCTGCGGTTTTCTGCGTGTTGGAGGCAGTCGGTTTTTGTTGACTGATTAAGTCATTTTTAGGCTTTTCCGGTTTTCCGCCCTTCTCTGGCGCAGGCTGCTTTTGGGCTGTTTTTGCCCCGTAAAAGGCAGCGCTTTCCTTTACCGTCCCCGGGCGGGAGGAGGCAGGCGCATCCTTAATAAGCCTTTCTGCCAGCTGCACCGCCGTCTCTTTCTTTGTCTCCGGGGCAGGCTGTTTTATGTCCGAAAGGCTCACGACGGGGATCATCTCCCTGCTGTGCAGCGCCTCCTTCACATGCTTTTCCAGAAAATCAAACACTGCCCTGTTGTCTGAAAACCGCACCTCCATCTTGGAGGGATGAACGTTTACATCCACCGCTTCCGTGTCAATTTTCAAATGCAGGTACGCCATCGGGAATTTGTGCTGCATCAGATAACGCTGATAGCCGCTCTCCAAGCCTTTGGAGAGGATCTGGCTTTTGATATACCGGTTGTTCACAAAGAAAAATTCAAAGTTGCGGTTGGGGCGCACCAGAAGGGGCGTGCCCAGAAAGCCCTCCGCCTTCAGCCCGTTTTCCTCTGCGGAAAACGGAAATACCTCCTTTGCGATCTCCCTGCCGTAAATCCGGTAGACCACCTCTTTTAGGTCGCCGCTTCCGGAGGTGGAAAACCGGGTCTGGCGGTTTTGCTGGAAGGTAAAGGAAACGTCCGGCCGCGACAGCGCCATATGCTCCATCAGGTCCGCGATATAGCCGCCCTCCGTCGCAGGCGTTTTCAAAAACTTTTTCCGGGCGGGGGTATTAAAAAACAGATCCCGGATGATGATCGTCGTCCCCTCCGGCGCGCCGATCTCCGAAAAATCCCGCTCCCTCTCGCCCTCGATGCAGTAGCGCACGCCGGTCAGCTCGTCCTTTGTTTTGGTGATCAGCTCGACCATCGCCACCGCGGCGATGCTGGAAAGCGCCTCACCCCGAAACCCGAGGCTGTGAATCCGGGAAAGATCCTCTGCATTCCGGATCTTGCTTGTGGCATGGCGGAAAAAAGCCTTTTTGACCTGCTCCTTTTCGATGCCGGAGCCGTTGTCCGTCACCCGGATAAAGGTCGTCCCGCCGTCCTTTATTTCCACCGTAACGGCGGTCGCCCCCGCGTCGCAGGCGTTTTCCACCAGCTCCTTGACGACGCTTGCGGGGCGCTCGACCACCTCCCCCGCGGCGATCTGGTCGATGGTCTTACTGTCCAAAACCTGAATCTCAGCCATGGCACATCCTCCTTCCTATCAGTTCCCCCAGCGGTTTTTAAGCTTGTTCTGCAGCCGGTAGAGGGTGTTTAACGCATCCAGCGGTGTCATCGTGGAAATATCGGCGTTCTTTAATTCCTCCAGCACGTCCTCGTCCTTTACCGTGTCAAACAGGGAAATCTGCTCCAGATCCACCTCATCATAGTGCTTCTGCTTTTTGGTAGCGCTGTCTGTGTCCACCGAAATGCTCTGCACCTTTTCCGTAATGTCATTGTCGGAAAGCTGCTCCACGATCTCCTTTGCCCGGTCGATCACCATATCCGGCACGCCTGCCAGACGCGCCACCTGAATGCCGTAGCTTTTGTCTGCGCCGCCCTTGATGATCTTTCGCAGAAAAACGATGTCGTCTCCCTTTTCTTTTACCGCAATGCAGTAATTGTTCACGTTGCCGATCTTTCCTTCCAGCTCGGTCAGCTCATGGTAATGGGTCGCAAACAGTGTCTTTGCGCCCAGAAGCTTCCGGTTGCTGATATGCTCGATCACCGCCCACGCGATGGAAAGCCCGTCGAAGGTGGACGTCCCGCGCCCGATCTCGTCCAGCACCAGAAGGCTCTTTGGCGTGGCGTTTCTTAAAATATTGGCGACCTCGTTCATCTCTACCATAAATGTGGACTGTCCGCTCGCCAGGTCGTCGGATGCGCCGACGCGGGTAAAGATCCTGTCCACGATGCCGATGTTCGCCGTCTTTGCGGGCACAAAGCTGCCGATCTGGGCAAGCAGCACGATCAGCGCCGTCTGACGCATGTAGGTGGATTTTCCCGCCATATTGGGGCCTGTAATGATGGCGATGCAGTGCTTCTGGTTGTCCAGATAGGTGTCGTTTGCGATAAACATATCGTGATCGGTCATCTGTTCCACCACCGGATGCCGTCCGTCCCGGATGTCGATCACGCCCTTTTCATTTAAGGAGGGGCGCACATAGCGGTTGCGCTCCGCCACAAGGGAAAGGGAGCAGAAAACGTCCAGACGGGCGATTGCCTTTGCGGTGCGCTGGATGCGCTCGATCTGGGACGCGATCTGATCGCGCACCTGACAGAATTTGTCGTATTCCAGCGCCGTCAGCTTATCCTCGGCATTTAAGATCATGTCCTCCAGCTCCTTTAGCCGGGGCATGGAATAACGCTCCGCATTTGTGAGCGTCTGCTTGCGCACATAATCGTCGGGAACCAGATCCTTATAGGAATTGGTCACTTCCAGATAATAGCCGAACACCTTATTGTATTTGACGCGCAGGTTTTTGATGCCGGTGCGCTCCCGCTCCTTTTCTTCCAGCTCAGCAAGCCACGTCTTTCCTTCTGTCTTGGCGGCGCGCAGCTGGTCGATCGTCTCGTCAAAGCCTGTCCGGATCATACCGCCCTCGCGCACGGAAATGGGCGGCTCCTCCTCGATCGCGCTTTCGATCATTTCATACAGGTCGGAAAGATCGTCCGTTTCCTCCCCGATCTTTAAAAGCTCTGCGCAGTCAAACTCTGCCAGCACGCTTTTGATGGCGGGAAGCATCTGCATGGAATTGCGGAAGGCGATCAGGTCGCGGGGATTCGCGGTCTTATAGCTGACCTTTCCCAAAAGGCGCTCCATATCGTAGATGGCGTTTAAATATTCCCGGATCTCGTCCCGCGACATCGGCGATTTGCAAAACTGCTCCACCGCGTCCAGACGCCGGTTCATTTCGTCTTTGGAAATGAGCGGCTGCTCGATCCAGCTGCGCAGCATCCGCGCGCCCATGGCGGTTTTTGTTTTGTCCAGCACCCACAAAAGGGAGCCACGCTTCTGCTTTTCCCGCAGCGTCTCCGTCAGCTCCAGATTGCGCCGGGTAGAAGAATCCAGCAGCATATACCGGCTGGTCAGATACGGATACAGGTGCGTGAAGTGGGAAAGGCTCGTTTTCTGAGTATCGTACAGATACTGCAAAAGCCCGCCCGCCGCCACAAGCCCGTTGGGGAACTCCTCCACGCCAAGCCCTGTCAGCGTGGACACATGGAAATGCTTCTGTAAGCATCTGCGGCACAGATCCTCGTCAAAATAATGGGGTTCCAGCGAATAAACGGTAATGTGCAGCCTGTTTTTTAAATCCTCCAGATCGATGCCGCTCATCAAAAGGGCGTCGTTGCAGATGATCTCGGACGGATGGTATTTGTTGATCTCATCCAGCAGCCTGCGGGGATCCTCCACCTCCGTCACATAATAATCGCCCGTGGTGACGTCCGCGATGGAAACGCCCGTTTTTCCCGTAAAAAAAGCGATGCACATGAGGTAGTTGTTTTTCGACTCCTCCAACGCCTGCACGTCCAGATTCGTGCCCGGCGTCACGATGCGCACCACATCCCGTTTTACCAGCCCTTTTGCCTGCTTCGGATCCTCGATCTGCTCGCAGATCGCCACCTTATAGCCTTTGGAAACAAGCTTGTCCAGATACCCCTCCACCGCATGATAGGGCACGCCGCACATAGGCGCGCGCTCCTCCAAGCCGCAGTTTTTGCCGGTCAGCGTGATCTCCAGCTCCTTCGAGGCGGTAAGGGCGTCGTCGAAAAACATTTCATAAAAATCGCCCAGACGATAAAAAAGAATGCAGTCGGGGTACTGTTTTTTGGTTTCCAGATACTGCTGCATCATCGGCGTTAATTCAGCCATCTATGTATATCTCCTTCGTCCGTAAAATTGAAAAATACGGATATGCCGTCGCCGCATACCCGCATTTTATCATACCACAAATCTGAAATCGTGTAAATTATAGGGAAACATTTTTTCAGCACATATGCCCCGTATAATAAAATCCGTGGCACTCCTCCAACGTTACGTCCACGATCTTTCCGATCAGCTCCTTTGTCCCCGGGAAATGCACGATCGTATTGTTGGAAAGCCGTCCCGTCATCAGGGAGCTGTCCTGTTCGTTGACCTCCTCCACAAGGGCGGATAAGGTCTGTCCCTGAAGCCGCGCCACCTGCTGCCGCGCCGTATCCTGAACGGTCTTTAATACCCGGTCAAAGCCCTCCTTTACAACGTCTTCTGAAACCTGCTCCATCGCCGCGGCGGGCGTCCCGGTGCGGGGCGAATAAATAAAGGTAAAGGCGTTGTCAAAGCCGACCCTTTTGATCACGTCAACCGTATCGTCCACATCCTTTGCCGTTTCCCCCGGAAAGCCTACCATGATGTCCGTCGTCAGGGAAATGTCCGGGATCTCCCGGCGGATCTTTTCTGCCAGCGCGATAAACTGCTCCTTTGTGTAATGGCGGTTCATAGCTTCCAGAATCTTTGTGGAGCCGGACTGTAAGGGCAGATGCAGATGGCGGCAGATCTTTTTGGATTCCTTCATGACCTGAATCAGCTCGTCCGAAAGATCCTTCGGATGGGAGGTCATAAAACGGATCCGCTCGATGCCGTCAATTTTTTCCACCTCGCGCAGAAGCTGCGCAAAGGTCATGCCGTTTTCCAGATTTTTCCCATAGGAGTTTACGTTTTGTCCAAGCAGCATGATCTCCACAACGCCGTCTGCGGAAAGCCGCCGGATCTCTTCCAATATTTCTTCCGGACGGCGGCTCTTTTCCCTGCCGCGCACATAGGGCACAATGCAGTAGGTACAGAAGTTGTTGCAGCCAAACATGATATTGATGCCGGATTTGAACGGATATTTGCGCTCCACCGGCAGCTCTTCCATGATCTGATCCGTGTCCTTCCAGATGTCGATGACCATGCCGTTTGATTCAAACATCCGGCACAAAAGCTCCGCGAATTTAAAAATATTGTGCGTCCCGAAGATCAGATCCACGAACCGGTAGCTCTTGCGGATCTTTTCGATCACGGACGGCTCCTGCATCATGCAGCCGCACAGTGCCACCCGCTTGTGGGGATTTTTGCGCTTCATGCTGTTGCAGAAGCCCAGCCTTCCGTACACCCGCTGATTGGCGTTGTCGCGCACGGTGCACGTATTGTAAATGACAAAATCCGCCTCCTCGCTGTCTGTGAGGGTAAATCCTGCGTTTTCCAAAACGCCGGACAGCTTCTCGGAATCGCGGGCGTTCATCTGGCAGCCGAAGGTAACGACGGCAGCGCTTAAGCCGTGCCCCGCCGCCTCGCTCTCCTGCTTTACATACTGGCGGCATTTCGCAATAAAATAATACTGCCGTGCAGGCTCCTCCTCCGGAGGATTTCCCGTTATGTCAATCTGGTCAAAGTCGATTGCTTCGTACATCATCTGCTCTTTTATCCTTTCGGCGTTTCTTACTCTGCATAGAGCGAAACGATATTTTTTATGATCTCCACGCAGGCTTCCATGGATTCTGCGCACACATATTCATAGCGCCCGTGATAATTCATGCCGCCGGTGCACAGGTTCGGGCAGGGCAGCCCCATAAAGGACAGGCGCGCGCCGTCCGTGCCGCCCCGGATGGGAGAAATTACAGGAGTAACCCCCGCCTGCTCCATCGCCTTTACCGCGTTGTCGATCAGATGGGCGTTGTCCGGCATGATCTTTTCTTTCATGTTGTAATAGCTGTCATGGATCCGGGCTTCAAAAACCGGTCTGCCGTATTTTGCATTCAGAAAATCTGCGCACTGTGCAAAAAACGCCTTTTTCTGTTCAAACTTCTCCCGGCCATGGTCGCGGATGATATATTCCGCCGTAACCTCTTCCACCGATCCGGAAATGGCGTCTACATGATAAAAGCCCTCGTAGCCTTCCGTGGAAGCCGGATCCTCATGGACCGGAAGCAGGCTCTGGAATTCCTGCGCCAAAAGGATGGCGTTTAACATTTTGTTTTTGGCGCTGCCCGGATGGACGCTTCTGCCGTGTACCACAAGCTTTGCGCCCGCGGCGTTGAAGTTCTCATATTCCAGCTCTCCTAAATCGCCGCCGTCCACCGTATAGGCAAAGTCAGCCCCAAAGCCTTCCACATCGAAGAAATCCACGCCCCGTCCCACTTCCTCGTCGGGGGTAAAGCCGATGCGGATCGTCCCGTGCGCAAAATCCGGATGGGTCAGCGCATATTCTGCAAACGCCATGATCTCCGCCACGCCGGCTTTGTCGTCCGCGCCAAGAAGCGTCGTCCCGTCGGTCACGATCAGGCTCTTTCCGGCAAAGCGGGAAAGCTCCGGGTTATCCTGCACGGAAAGGACGATCTGCTTTTCCTCGTTTAAAACGATGTCGCCTCCCTGATATTCCACAATGCGGGGCTTTACCTCTGCGCCGCTGACGGCGGGCGACGTATCCATATGGGCGATAAAGCCGATCACAGGCGCCTTTTTCCCTTCCGGAAGATTGGAAGGGATCGTTGCATACACATAGCAGTGCTCCTCGTCAAACCTCACGTCTGACGCGCCCATTTCATGAAGCTCCTTTACAAGAAGGCGCGCGAGATCCCTCTGCTTGTCCGTGCTGGGCACGCAGTCGGATTCCTGCGACTGGGTATCAATTTTTACATAGCGAAGAAATTTTTCAATTACGGGTTTCATCATCTGTCTCCTTTCAGCTGCGGGTCTGTCCGTCCCCGCAGATCGTATATTTATAACTGGTCAGCTCCTTTAAGCCCATAGGCCCCCTGGCGTGGAGCTTCTGGGTGCTGATGCCGATTTCTGCGCCGAAGCCGAACTCAAAGCCGTCGGTAAAGCGGGTGGACGCGTTGACATAGACGCACGCCGCATCCACGCCCTTTAAAAAAGCGTCCGCATGGGCGGGATTTTCCGTCAGGATCGCTTCCGAATGGCCGGTGCCGCAGCGGTTGATGTGCCCGATCGCCTCTTCCAGCGAGTCCACCGTCTTTACCGATAAAATAAGCGCCAGATATTCGGTTTCAAAATCTTTCTCCTGCGCCCTTGTGCAGCCTTCCACCGGCAAAAAGGCGCGCTCGTCTGCGCGGATCTCCACATTCCTTTCGCGCAGCTTACGATACAGAAGCGGCAGCAGCCTCTCCCGGATCCTTTCATGTACGACCAGCGATTCGCAGGCGTTGCATACGCCGATCCGCTGGGTCTTTGCATTTAAAATTACCGCAACCGCCTTGTCAACGTCCGCGTCCTCGTCCACATAAATATGGCAGTTCCCGGTCCCGGTTTCAATCACGGGCACGGTGCTGTTTTCCACGACGGTACGGATGAGCCCTGCGCCTCCCCGGGGGATGAGCACGTCCACATAGCCGTTTAAGCGCATCAGCTCCTGCGCTGCCGCCCGGTCTGCCGAATGGACAAGCTGCACGGCGTCCGGGTTTAGCCCCTGCTGCCCCAGCGCCTGCCTCAATACGGTTTCAATGGCAATGTTGGAATGCAAAGCGTCGCTGCCGCCCTTTAACAATACGGCGTTGCCGGATTTAAAGCACAGACCGAAGGCGTCCGCCGTCACGTTTGGACGGGATTCATAAATGATGCCGATGACCCCCAGCGGGACGCGCCTTTTTTCGATTTCCAGACCGTTTGGCCGCACGAAACGCTCCAGCGTCTCCCCGACCGGATCCGGGAGCTCTGCGATCTGGCATAGCCCCTGCGCCATCGCCCTAATCCGGGCGCGGTCAAGCATCAAACGATCCAAAAGCCCTTCGGACATGCCGTTTTTTTTGCCTGTCTCCAGATCCTTTGCATTTTCCGAAAGAATATCGTCCGCCTGCGCTTCCAGCGCCTCCGCGGCGGCGTAAAGCGCCCTGTTTTTTGTGTCCGCATCCAAAAGGGCGAGCTGATACGCCGCCTTTTTTGCCTGTTTTCCCATCCGGACCAGTTCCGTCATATGCCTCTCCTCCCATCCGATTTTGATGCGCCGGCGCATACCGTTTTGATGCGCTAAGATATGCGCCCTTTATTCCTGACACGGGACATGGATCGCCCCGTTTTCCGTTACCACCAGATCCATCCGGACGTCATGGGCTTTTGCTGCGATCCGCTCTGCCAGCTGACAGGAAAAGCATAGCCCAGCCAGCACCGGGCGGCTTTTTTCAGGGATCGCTCCCACATAGCGGTCATAATATCCGCCGCCATAGCCGATCCGGTTTCCCTGCCGGTCAAAGACGGTTCCCGGAACAACCATCAGCGCCCTGCCGCTTTTACCGGCTAAAAAGCACTCTTTTCCTTCCTGCGGCTCCAAAATCCCGCCAAAGCCCGGCTTTAGCTCTTCTGGCCCGCCGATCCGGTAAAATTCCATCCGCTTTTCATCCGGAAATACCTTCGGGCAGTACACCGCCTTTTTTTGAAGAAGCGCCGTTTCCAACAGCCTGCGGGTCGGGAGTTCTGTCCCGAAGGAAACAAAGAGCAGGATGCTCTCCGCCGTCTGCCATTCCGAAAGGGCGCACAGGTTTTGGGCAGCTTTTTTGCCCTTTTGATCCCGTTCTTTTCCGGTCAGCCTCCCCCTCGCCTGTTTTCCGAGGGCGCGCAGCCTGTCTGTGTCCGTACAGGACTGCTTCTCCCCAACGGCTGAATCAGTGTGCCGTCTTATTTCCATGGGTCTCGCCCAGATTTTCGATCGTACCGTCCGGATTCTGGATGCTGATGTTATCCAGCTGGTTTTTGATATTCTGGCGGATGTTGGCAATAAATTCTTTCCGCAAAGACGCCTGCTCCTGTTTTTCTGCCTCCGTCAGCCCTTCCGCTGTTTTGGATTTGTGGTAAAGCGCGTTGATGCGCGCAATTTTTTCATCGATTGTCATAATGCCTCCTTATTTGTGCAGTCCGGCAACAAATGCCGGAAGGTTAAAACCCTCCTGCTTTTCAGACCGAAAAACCGTCCCGCAGTTTTCCCCGTCCATGATCCGGTGGATCACACGGATGTCCTTACTGTTGGCGATCACCATATCTGTGCCGGAAGCCGCCGCGATCTGCGCCGCGCTCAGCTTGGTGGACATTCCGCCCGTCCCGACGCTGCTTCCGGTAGAGCCCTTCGCCATATTTAAAAACGTCTCGTCCAGATGCTCCACCGTCTCGATAAAGCGGGCGTCCGGATTTTTCCGGGGATCGTCGGTATAAAGCCCGTCGATGTCCGAAAGAAGGATGAGCAGATCCGCCCCGATCATGGAAGCCACGATGGCGGAAAGCGTGTCGTTGTCCCCGATCTCGATCTCGTGGGTCGCCACCGTATCATTTTCGTTGACGACGGGAATCACGCCCAGCTTAAACAGCTCTTCAAAGGTATTCTGGGCGTTGGTGCGGTTCATCTCGTTGTCCACGGTATGACGGGTCATCAGGATCTGCGCCGCCACCTGATTATATTCCGAAAAGATCTTCTGATAGGTCATCATAAGGCGCGCCTGTCCCACCGCCGCGCACGCCTGCTTGACCGCGATCGGATTTTGCTCCAAGTCCTTTGGCAGGACGCGCACCGCCTTTTTGCCCTGAGCGATCGCGCCGGACGAAACGAGCGTCACATCCTTCCCCTGATTTTTTAAATTGCACAGCTCCCGCACAAGCACCTCCAGCCGGATATAATCCATATCCCCGGTTTCCGGATGCTGCAAGGAGGAAGAACCGATCTTGACGACGATCCTTTTTTTGTCCCGAAACGTATCCCGTAAATTCATGCTAATCTCCATTCCTCATTTCAAAGGGCGCCCATGCTGCAGCGATCGTTTCTGCCACCCGCATGCCGTCCATCGCCGCCGACGTGATGCCGCCCGCATAACCGGCTCCCTCCCCGCAGGGATAGACGCCCCGGATATTTGCCTGCAGCGTTTCGTCCCGGCTGATGCGCACCGGCGACGAGGTGCGGCTTTCCACGCCGGACACAAAGGCGTTCTCATCGTCAAAGCCTGCGATCATCCGCCCAAACTGTTCCATCCCGTCCTCAAAGGCTTTTTTGAGCTCCGGCGGCAAAACAGACGCCGTGTCCGCCTCTTTCCACTGTCCCCGGATCGCAGGGGCAAAATCCGCCGGAATATGTCCGGAGGACGCCCTGTCAGAAAAGCTGCCGTAGCGCTGCACCGGAACGGCTCCCTGCCCTGCCCTCCACGCTGCCTCTTCCAGACGGCGCTGGAAGGCGATGCCGGAAAGAGGGTCGTCAGCTCCAAAATCCTCCGGCGTAACGGAAACGATGATCGCGCTGTTGGCGTTTTTGCCGTCTCTGCCGCTGTAGCTCATGCCGTTGACCGCCGTGCGTCCCGGCTCGCTGCTGGCGTTGACCACATAGCCGCCGGGGCACATGCAGAAGGAATACACGCCCCTGCCGTCGTCCGCCTTTGCCGTCACCTTATAGGGCGCGGCGGAAAGATGTTTGGGGGACGCATCGCCGTACTGGGAAAGGTTGATGAGCTTCTGGGGATGCTCCACGCGCAGCCCCACGGCAAATGCCTTCGGCTCCATATAAAGCCCGTCCTCCAAAAACGCTTCAAACGTATCCCGGGCGCTGTGCCCGATCGCCAGCACCGCGATCTCCGTTTCCAGCACCGTTTTGTCCGAAAGGAAAATACCCGTCAGCCGCCCGTTTTCTGTGCGGATGCCGTCTGCCCGCGTGCCAAAGCGCACCTCGCCGCCGCAGGAAAGGATCGTTTTCCTCATGGCTGCGACCACGCCCGTTAAAATGTCCGTCCCGATATGGGGCTTTGCTTCATATAAAATCTCCGGCTGCGCACCGTGCTTTACAAATATGGAAAGCGCCTCCCTGCCGCGCCCGTCCTTATCCTTGATGAGCGTATTGAGCTTCCCGTCCGAAAAGGTTCCCGCGCCGCCTTCTCCGAAGGAGACATTGGATTCCGGATCCAGCGCGCCGCCATTCCAGAACGCCTCCACATCCTTGCAGCGCTGCTCCACCGCCTGTCCCCGTTCCAGTAAGATCGGGCAATAGCCGTGGATCGCCAGCTCATAGCCGCAAAACAGCCCTGCGGGGCCCGTACCGATGATGACGGGGCGGTGCTTCATCGGACGCACGCCCGGCTCCGGAAAGGCGTACCGCTTCCGGGTAACGATCGAAATATCCTTCCCCTTACAGCGCTGGACGCATTTTTGCTCCGAAATGCCGGAAACCGACACGTCCACCACATAGATCAGCCGGACGTCCGGCTTTTTGCGGGCGTCGATCGACTGGCGGCAGACCGTCAGCTCTGTAATCTGCTCTTTTTTGATATGTAACAGCTTTGCAGCCTTTTCATACAGATCCTCCCGGGAATGTCCCGGCGCAAGCTTCATCTGTGAAATCCGTATCATCTGCGTCCTCCCTTCCGGCGCTTCCCCGCGGCTTCTTTTCCCGCGATATATCCGCTCGTCCATGCCCACTGCAGATTATAGCCGCCGCAGCGCCCGTCCACGTCGAGCATTTCCCCGCACAAAAAAAGCCCGGGCACCCTGACCGCCTCCAGCCTTTCATCGACCTCCAAAAGCGATACGCCGCCCATGCACACCTGCGCGTTTTCCATCGGATTTGCCGCTTCTATCCGCGTTTTCAGCTCCCGCATCCGGGAAAACATCTCAAACAGCTTCTGCTTTGTCCGGGGAGAAACAGGATCTGATGGCTTTAGCCCTGCCATGCCCAGAAAATGGGCTGCCAGCTTTTTATGCAGCATCCCTTCCGCCAAAAAGGCTGCGCTCATCCCCTGACACGCCTCATACTGCCTGCCGCAAAACCGCTCCCACTGCTTTTGGGAAAACTGCGGGAAAAAGTCGATGGAAGCGGTCACTTCCTTCCCGGAAGCCAGCGCTTCGGACGCATAGCGGGAAAGCTGGAACACCGGGATGCCGGAAATGCCGTAATCGGTCAGCTGCAGCTCCCCTGCCTCCCGGCAGCGCTCCCTTCCGCCGACAAAAAGCGTAACCTTTGCCTGACAGCGCACCCCCGCCAGCGCCTTGTACCATTTCTCCTGACAGCGCAGCGCCGTCAGCGCAGGAAGGGGCTTCTCCACGGAAAGCCCCAGCTTTTCTGCAATGCCGTATCCGCCAAGCCTTTCCCGGGCAGGCACGCCCGCGGGGCTTCCGCAGGCAAGGATCAGCGTATCAAAAAAATAGCGTTCCTCCTGCGTCCGTACCAGAAACCGGGATTGTTCGGACGCCTCCGCCCGGATTTCCTGAATTTCTGCACTGCACACAACCTTTACGTCAAGCTGACTTAAGCGCTCCAAAAAAAACGAAAGCACCGAAGCCGCCTGCCCGCTGTATGGATATAAATAGCCGTTTTTATCGGTCACATACAGTCCGCGCTCCTCCAGAAAGGAAAGCATTTCCCGTGTGCCGAACCGTTCAAAATATGCGGGCAGCCGGTCTGCCAGACGGCTGCGGTAATCCCGCAGCACTTCAAAATCCAGATTTCCCAGATTACACCGTCCGTTCCCGGTTGCCAAAAGCTTTTTTCCGATCCGGTCCCGGCGCTCCAAGATCGTAACGGACGCGCCGCTTTCCGCCGCCTGTATCGCTGCCATCATGCCGGATGCGCCGCCCCCGATAATGCCTGTCCGCGTCATATGTCTCTCTCATCCTTTCATCATATGCGTCAACTATATCACGCTTCGGCATATGAAACAAGAAATTTTTCCAGACTGTCTGCGGAAACCTGGCCATAGCCGCTTAAGATCCGCCTCCTGAGCCGGCAGGGCAGCGTCCGCGCGTCTACACCCGTCTGCAAATACAAATCGCCCGTTTCCCGTTCGTATGCGTTCACCCGGTTGTCCTCCACGATCAGGCAAAATGCCGGATCCTTTTGCCCGCCGGATTCTTTTTTGACGGCGCTTGAAGACGACGCCCGCTCTGCCTCTTTGCCGGACGTCAGATCGGGCGCGGCAGGCAAAAAACCGGAGCTTTCATAAGCCTTCGGGGAAGCTCCCCTTCCCGGATAAAAAAACGCTTCCATTTCCAAACTGCACCAGAAGCCACCCGCAAACAGCGCGCAGGAATAACAAAAAAAGCAGATCCTTTTGAAATGGCGCATGTAATCACCTCATTTCAAAGTATCCGCTTTTTTTCAGCGTTTATACGACCCTGTCCAAAATATGCTCACAGCAGGCGCAGAATGCCTCCGAGACGGATGAGCCACTGTCCGCCGGGCATACAGCGCAGCTCCCTGCGCGTTGCTCCCCTCAGCAAAAGGGATACGGCAAAATAGGAAAAAAGCCCAAGACCGCCGCTTAAGATCATCCGGATCGGGCTCGCCGTATTTTTTAACAGAAGCTCCGAAAACAGAAGGCTCACGCCCGCCATTACCGCCCCGCTGATGCAGGGCGCAAGGAAAATGCGTCCCCAGCTTACGGAAATCTTAAGCTGCCGTCTGACCGACAAAAGCAAAAACAGGCATAATACAAAGGAACCGATGGCGTTCGCATACGCCGGGCTGTACAGCTTTAGATCCAGCAGGGAATGGAATACATAAAACGCCCCCAGCCGGACGACGGTGCACAGCAAAAGCCCGATCCACAAATGATAATACAGCTCCATCGAAAACAGGATCGCCCCCAGCATGAACGCCAGCCCGAAAAAGACAACGCTGATTGCCGAAACCCTGAGCGGCCCGTAAATGCCGGAAAGCTCCCCGGTCTGAAACAGTGTCCCGATAAACGGCTCTGCCAGCGCTGCAAAAAGCACGGCTGCCGGAATCACATACAGCGCGGTGCAGCGCAGTGCCAGCATACATTTATCCCGGCTTTTGCGCAGGCTGCGCCCGGAAAAGCTGAGCTTAAATTCCGGCAGCATCCGAAGCGCCAGCGTAAACGCCCCGGCAAGCGCTACCGCAGTCAGCGGCAGGCATTTCCCCAGATAGACGCCCCATTGGGCGGCGCCGCCCTTTTGCAGAAACAGTATGCTTTCGCCTAAAAGCCCGACCGCTGCAAAAAACGCCGGGATGCACACCGGCATCGCATTGCGCAGGATCGCTGCCCATGCCTCGTTTGTTTTCTGGGACGCTGTCTCTTCAAGCTCCATCCTGCGAAGCTCCCTTGCGGCAGCCGTCCAGGAAAAGAACAGTCCCAGCATACAGATCATAACGGAGATGAAAAATGCAGCCGCAGCGCCCATCGCCCCATAAGCGGGCCCATAGGACGGATTTTGCAACAGCGCGCCCACCTTCGTCCCGTAATCATACAGCGGCGCTGCAAAAAGCGGTCCTGTCACAAAGAGCAAAAGCCCCAGCAAGCCGTTCCAGAACCGGACCGGCTTTTCCTTCCCGAAGGCGTCCAGAATGCCGCACAGCGTCCATAAAAGAGACAGCGGGATCAGCGCCGCCAGAAAAATCTCAAGCGCCATTTTTGCCAGCGGAAGCCTAAACAGCGTACCGCACAGGAAAGAAGCCAGCCCGTAGCCTGCCCCCGCCAGAAAAAGGCTGACAAAAAAAGCCGTCCCCAGCGACCTGCCTGCGATCAGCCGGGCGTTTCTGATGTCCCCCAGCTCTGCCCGCCTGCGGATCATAATGGAAACCGAGCGGGCGCAGCCTGCCCCAAACAGGGCAAACAGCACAAAAAACAGCTCCAGCGCAGCACCCCAATAGGCGCTTCCCTCATCCCCGAATACATTGACAAGCCGCACCGGCGCAAAAATGCCGAGGATCAGGCACAACGCCCCAAACAGGCTGCCTGTCCAGTCGGGAAGCACGATGCTGCTTTGCTTCCTTATTCTCTTATGTTTCTTTTTTGAAGCCATATCGCCGCTCCCCTTATCTGTCCGCGCAGTCCCTTGTCAGCCCGAGGCTTTCCAAAACCGCTTCCTGTTTCTGTTCCATCACCTCTGCCTCTGCCGGCGTTTCGTGGTCATAGCCGCAAAGATGGAGCATGCTGTGCGCCACAAGAAAGGCAAATTCCCGCCTGACGGAGTGGTTGTAGCTTTCCGCCTGGGAATAAATGCGCCCGGTGCACAAGATGATGTCGCCCAAAATCAGCTCGCCGCTGTCCGGGTCAAAGCAGTCCGATTCACAGTCTTCCGCCACCGAAAAATCCGCCTCTTTTTCAAAGGGGACGTTCGGAAAGCTCAAAACATCCGTTTCCCGGTCAATACCGCGGTACTCCCTGTTATAGTCCCGTATGCCCTCGCTGTCTGTGATCAGCACGTTTACCTGCGCCTCATAGGGACAGCCCTCGCTGTCCAAAACCGCCTCTGCCACCTGCCTGCACAGCGCCTCCTCATCAAATGCAAAAACCTCTTCGGTTTCGTTTTCCACATATACGGTCATGATCGTCTGTCCCTCCCGGATCTTTTTTCTTTCGGATCTGTCTTTGGCACAGCGCCCTCCCTGACGGGCCGTTTCCCGGCAGAAAGCTTCTTTGCCTTCAGGACGCGCTCCTTTTTGGCGCTGCGGTATGCCTGCCTTGCCTCATAATTCTCATATGCCTTAACGATCTTTTGCACGAGAGGATGACGCACCACGTCCCTGCTCGTCAGGCTGCAAAAGCCGATGTCGTCCAGATTGGAAAGCACCTTTGCAGCGACGTCCAGCCCGGACTCCACGCCTGCGCCCAGATCCTTCTGGGTCGCGTCGCCGGTAATCACCACCTTGGAGCCAAAGCCGATACGGGTCAGAAACATCTTCATCTGGGCGGGCGTCGTATTCTGCGCCTCGTCCAGAATGATGTAGGCGTTGTCCAGCGTGCGCCCTCTCATATAGGCAAGGGGCGCTACTTCGATCAGCCCCTTTTCCATATTTTTCTGGAAGCTCTCCGCCCCCATGATCTGATAGAGCGCGTCGTAAAGAGGGCGCAGGTAAGGGTCAACCTTGCTCTGCAGGTCGCCGGGCAAAAATCCCAGCTTCTCCCCCGCCTCGATGGCGGGACGGGTCAGAATGATCCGCTCCACCTCGTTATTTTTAAAAGCGGTGATTGCCATCGCCATCGCAAGATAGGTCTTTCCGGTCCCGGCGGGGCCAAGGCCGAATACGATCATCTTATCCCGGATCAGATCCACATACTGCTTCTGCCCCAGTGTCTTGGGCTTTACCGGCTTGCCGCTTACCGTATGGCAGATCAGATCCCCGTCAATTTCCAAAAGGGCATCGCCCTGCTGTTCCATTTCCATCGCTATCGCATAGTCCACATTCTGTTCCAGAATGGGAGTCCCCCTTTCTGCAAGCTGCTCAAGGCGTTTCAGCACCGCCGATGCGGACGCTGCCGCCTGCCCGTTTCCGCGGACGTGCACGATACCGTCCCGGTCAACGATCTGTACGCCAAAAGACCGCTCCAGTTTTTTTAAATGGCAGTCAAACTGCCCGAAAAGATTGCCGATATAGGCGTTGTCCAGCTCCAATGTCTGCTCTGTAAATGCCATGCTCCAAACTCCGTCAGGTTGCGGACGTCTCTGCCGCAGGATCTGCAGCGTCCTCCCGTATTTCCTGAAGCACTGCCGCCGCCTGCCGCATCGTAAGGCTGCCCTGCAGGATCAGCCCGTCCGTTTTTCTTACTATTCTAACATCTTTTTGGGTAATTTGAACCCCTTTTTCTTCCAAACCGGCAATTATTTTTTCCAGCCGGGAGCAAAGCAGCCGCTTTGCGCTCTCTTCCTCGTAGACCGCGTCCACCAAAAGATACTCCCGCAGCGTCAGCGTCCCCGTAAAAACCGGCAGGTCGATCTGCCCAAACAGCCGCACCCGCTCCTGCTCGACCACCTCGTCATATTTTACAAAGCGGCATTTCCCCGGCGGAAACAAAAACCGTCTGGAGCCTGCCGTAACAAACCGCTTTGTCTTTTCGCGCCCGGTATAATTTTTATACTGGCACGAAAAGGGCTGCGTCAGATGCACCTGCTTTTTTGTCTCGATCACAACGTCGCCGTCCGACACGACCCGCCCGTACTCCCGCACCGTCTGGTCGTCGTTTTTCACGGGCACAAGGCCGCTGATGAGCACGTCGCCCTTTTTGACCTCGTCCCCCGCCCGTACCATGGGCACGCCGCTGCGGGTCAGGATCGAAACGACCGTCCCGTCCGCCGCTGCCGCCAGATCCGCGCCGTCCGCAAAAGAGGCGTTTTCCTGATACTGCTCCTCCTTTGTTGGAAGGTCGTTTTCCTTAATCTGCACCGTTACCTTCGTACCCTCAAGCCCCACAGACGCCCATGTGATCTGGTGGAAGCTCTCCCGCAGCGCCTCTTCCAGCGACCCGGACTCCACCGCGCTTTTTTTGCTGCCGTAAAAAACGCCCTCCTCTTCCAGAAACCCGTACAGCTCGTCGTCGGTGATCATCCGGTTGCCCTTTAACTCGATCGCCCACACGAACCGGGACATAAAGAGGATAAAAAGCAGGCACAAAAACATGCCCAGCACAAACATCCTGCGCCGCCTTACATCCCGTGCCAAAAAAGGCAGCCCTCTTTTCTCCAAAACGGCCACCCTTGTTTTCGTCTTGCGGACAATCTCTTTTAAGGCAAAAAAACCGCTCAGGCTCACATACATCGTATAATAGCCGTCGCAGCTGCGCACTCCCCACAAAAGGATTCCTCTGTTCGTACACAGGTTCATGAAGCGTTCCGGAGAATACCCCCACACCCTGATCCTGACATAGCCCTTACAGTACCGGATGATCCCTATCATATCGCCTCCGTTAAAGATACCTGATTTCGGAAATCTTTCCCTCGATCTTCATATCCTCATTTGTATAATAGGCGATGGAAAGGCGCTTCCCGCCGATGCGTATCCGGCACGTCCTGCCCTGCAGCAAAATGTACTCGGACGTATATTCCAGAATGCCCCGGTAATTTTCCACCAGAAGCTGTTCGTTTCCCGTAACGGTCACGATGGACGCGCCAAGCGCCGTATCCTTCGGCAGGCGCAGGGATTCTACCAGAAGCTCTTTTGCGGTTTTTGAAGATTCAGGGGCGCTTTTTGCGCCCTTTTTTTGATTTCTGCTCATACAAAAGCATATGAGCAGAAGCGGTCATTTATGATACGGCTCGTTGCAGGCGATCCGGTAGCCCCGGTAGATCTGCTCCAAAAGGATCACCCGCATGAGCTGATGCGGAAAGGTCATATCCGAAAAGCTCAGCAGATAGTCTGCCCGGGAAAGCACGCTTTTATGAAGCCCGAGGGAACCGCCGATCACAAAAACGATGCTGCTTACACCCGAGACGCCAAGGGTTTCGATCTTTTTGGAAAAGGCGACGCTGTCTGATTTTTTGCCTTCGATGGCAAGGGCGATACAGTAATCCGTATCACGGATGTGGGACAAAAGCCGCTGCGCCTCCTTTTCCTTGACCTGATCGATCTGTACAGGGCTTGCATTTTCATCGGTCTTTTCGTCCGCCACCTCGACGATTTCCAGCTTACAGTACCGGCTGAGGCGCTTTTTGTATTCTGAAAGCGCCTCCCGGTAAAAGGATTCTTTTATTTTGCCGACCGCCAGCACTGTGATCTTCATGAATCCTGATAGATCTGGCCATACACCTCGTCTACGAAGTGATCCAGATAATCCTCGTTCAGATTTAAAAAGTTCTCGGAAATCCGCCGCCTGATCTCCTCGCACCGCTTAAAATACGCTTCTGCGTCGTCTTCCTCCGGCGAAATTCCAAGCGCGCCGTCGATCTGCTGCGCGCAGAAGTTGTCATTGCAGTAGCGCAAAAGCTCTTCCTTTAAGGCGCTTTCTTTAACGGCTTCGGACGCCTGCTTCTCATAGGACTTAAAAGAACTGATCCCCATGACGATAAAAACAATAAACAACCCGCCCATGACGATACAGGTCGTGATCTTTGAAAACAGGTTCATGGAAAGGGGCAGGATCCCCGTGATCAAAAGAAAGACAAAGATCAGCCCGATCACGCCCACCGCTAACAGCGTATACGCACCGGAGCGGAAATTTTCCGCCTTCTGGGAGGCCTCCTGATAAACGCCTGCGGAGCTCTTTTTCCCCGCCGCTTTTTTCCGTTCTTCCAATCCGTCTGCTACAGCCTCTTCTGCATCCGTTTCTTCCGTATCCGTTCCGGCTGCTTTCGCTTCGGCTGCCGCTTTTGCTTCGCTTTCTGCCCTGAGCTCCATCCAGAAAACTGGCTGGATCTGCCGCGCATGCTTTGCCTCCACAGCGTCAGCCGTCACGCAATAAAGATCTCCTTCCTTGGAAACGGCACAGGCAGAGCCAATCCCGTTGCTTTTTAAGAAACGGGACAGCCCTTCCATTTCCTCATACGTTCCGTCCGCGATCTCCTCCCGCTCTGTCAGCTTGTTCACAAGCTCACAGCCGCAGTCGGCGCACAGACGGATGCCGTCCTGATATTCATTTTTGCACTTCGGACACCAAGGCATCGTCCAGCCCTCCTTATTTCCCGGAAAGATATTCGTCAATGCCCTTTGCCCCGGCTTTTCCGGCTCCCATCGCAAGAATGACCGTAGCGGCTCCCGTCACCGCATCGCCTCCGGCATAAACGCCCTCTTTCGTTGTCTTGCCGTTTGTCTCGTCGGCAACGATACATTTCCATTTGTTCGTCTCAAGCCCTTCCGTCGTCGAAGAAATCAGCGGGTTCGGAGACGTGCCCAGCGCCATAATGACCGTATCCAGCTCCAGCGTAAATTCCGAACCGGGAACCTCCACGGGACGGCGGCGGCCGGAAGCGTCAGGCTCCCCAAGCTCCATACGGATGCAGGTCATGCCCTTTACCCAGCCCTTCTCATCCTCGAGGATCTCTGTAGGATTTGTCAGAAGGTCAAAAATAATGCCTTCCTCCTTTGCATGATGCACCTCCTCCGCACGGGCGGGCAGCTCCTCCTCGCTTCTGCGGTATACGATGTGCACCTCCGCGCCGAGACGCAGGGCTGTCCTTGCCGCGTCCATCGCCACGTTTCCGCCGCCGATAACGGCTACCTTCTTGCTTTCCATGATCGGCGTCGCGCTGTCCTTGCGGAACGCTTTCATCAGGTTGCTTCTGGTCAGATACTCATTGGCGGAAAAAACGCCGTTGGCATTTTCGCCGGGGATCCCCATAAATTTGGGCAGACCCGCGCCGGAACCGATAAATACTGCGGAATAGCCCTCTTCATTCAAAAGCTCGTCGATGGTCACGGATTTTCCGACGATCACGTTCGTCTCGATGGTCACGCCCAGAGATTTTACGTTTTCGATCTCCCTTTTTACCACGTCCTCTTTTGGCAGACGGAATTCCGGGATGCCGTAAACGAGCACGCCGCCCGGCTCATGGAGCGCCTCAAAGATGGTCACGTCATAGCCCAGCTTTGCAAGGTCGCCCGCGCAGGTAAGCCCCGCAGGGCCGGAACCGATCACCGCAACCTTTTTGCCCTTTTTCTCTGCCGCGCCTTCCGGACGGACGCCCTGCTTTGCCGCCCAGTCCGCCACGAAGCGTTCCAGCTTGCCGATGGAAACGGCGTCGCCCTTGATGCCGCGGATGCACTGTCCTTCGCACTGCGTCTCCTGCGGGCAGACGCGGCCGCACACTGCCGGAAGGGCGCTGGACTGTCCGATCACCTGATATGCGCCGGCAAAATCGCCCTCCTTTACCTTCTCAATAAATCCCGGAATGTTGATGGAAACGGGGCAGCCCTCGATACAGCGGGCGTTTTTGCAGTTTAAGCAGCGCTTTGCCTCCTCCACCGCTTCCGTCTCGTCATAGCCTAAGCACACCTCTTCAAAATTTGTGGCGCGCACCTTTGCATCCTGTTCCCTTACGGGGACTTTTTTCATCATATCCGCCATTATTCTTCACCTCCGCAGTGACCGCATCCGCCGTGGTGCGTCTCCTTTTCCTTCGCCGCAAGATAAGCCCTGCCCTCCTGCGTCTTATAAAGCTGCTGGCGCTGCATCGCCTCGTCAAAATTGACCTGATGGCCGTCAAACTCCGGGCCGTCCACACAGGCAAACTTCACTTTGCCTCCCACCGTCACGCGGCACGCGCCGCACATGCCGGTGCCGTCTACCATGATCGGGTTTAAGGATACGACCGTCGGGATATTTAATTTTTTCGTCGTCAGGCAGACAAACTTCATCATGATCATGGGGCCGATGGCGATGCACAGATCATACTGTTTCCCTTCCTGTCCCACCAGATCCTCGATGGTCTTTGTTACCATGCCGCTTCTGCCGTAGGAGCCGTCGTCCGTCGTCACATAAAGATTCCCGGCGACCTTTTTCATCTCCTCTTCCAGAATCAGCAGCTCCTTTGTCTTTGCGCCCACGATCACGTCTGCGGCGATTCCCTGCTCATGCAGCCATTTTACCTGCGGATAAACGGGCGCTGTTCCGACGCCGCCCGCCACAAAAAGGATCCTTTTGCGGGACAGCTCTTCTGCACTCTCCTTTGTCAGATCGGACGGGCATCCCAGCGGGCCTGCCACATCGCAGAACGCGTCTCCTGCCTTTAAGGAGGTCATCTCATGGGTGCTTGCGCCCACGGGCTGAAAAACGATGATGATCGTGCCCTTTTCTCTGTCATAGTCGCAGATGGTCAGAGGAATCCTTTCGCTGTCGGCGCCCGTGCGCACGATCACGAACTGACCCGGCAGACAGGATTTTGCGATCCGCTCCGCTTTTACTTCCATCCAGTAAATATTGGAGGTCAGTTGTTTGGCTTCTAAAATTGGATACATAAATTCTCACCTTTCCGTCCGGCAGGGACTGTAATTTATTGGTAAGAGCGCGTTACAAGCCGCCGTCTGTCGGCGCTTCTATGTTGTAAAGCTTATAGCTCTTATCTTCCAGCTGTTCTGCCCGGTAGCATTCCCCGGACATATAATTGACCACATAATCGTTTCCCGTGGCATTGCTCGTGCCGTCGGTCTCCTGATAATATTCGCGGTATAAATAATAATGATGGTCGTTTACCGTCAGCGCGTATTTATAGGTGTAAAGGTTTTTGCCCTCCCTGCCTGTCACGCTGCCCTGAAGGTTTTCCACCATGCCTGCATTTTTCAAAGTTAAAAGCAGCTGGTTGCACGCCGCTTCAATGCTCATCAAAGGGTGAAGATCCAGCGTATACTGCCGCTCCGCAATCTCCCCCGCCACGCCTTCCTTGGAAACCGTCACAAAGCGGAAGCTTGAATAGCCCACGGGCATCCAGAACGGCTCCTCATACAAGGACGCCGAGATCCCCGGCTCCGTCCTGTCTGTCGTATAATAGACCTGACATCCTTCCGGCACTTCTACGCTGACCAGCGCCGGTCTGTCATATGTACCCGAAAGCGGCTGCACGGCAGGCGCCTGCGGCTTCTGGATGTCGATATAATAGGACGCAGACGAGGGGCTGCTGGCGATCCCGTACTGATTGACAAACAGCGCCTGGATCTTATATTCCCCGGATTCCAGCGGGATCGGCGCGGTATACACAGCGCTGTTTTCATCCGGCGCCGTCCCGTCTGTCGTGTAATAGATCGTTCCCGCAGAATTGGCGATCAGCTTTACGTTCTGCACCTCGTAATAGGTTCCCTCCGGCACGTCAAATTCCGGCGGGTTCGCCATATAGTCCAGATACTGGCTTCTGATCCGCATATCGCTGCACTGCTGCATCAGATCGTTGATTGCACCGTAAGCCTTGTACTGTTCACAGATGGAAACGTAGCGCCGGTACGCCTCTTCGTCCGATCCGTCCAGCCGGATCGCCGTAAGGCACAGCCCGGCAGCCCTTTCAAACTCCTCCAGCGCATAATAGCACGCCGACAGATCGTTTAAATAAAGGACGTTTTCCGGATCCTTTAAAAGCGCGGCTTCCAGCTTCTGCGCCGCCGGAACAAACGCCTTTTGCTCCATCAGCTTTCTGGACTGCCCGTAAAGATAATCCGGCGTGCTGCGCCAGTAAACGGTCGCTGCGATGCCCGCGCAGGCGGCTGCCAGCAAAAAAGCGGTAAGCACAATGACAATCCGACGCCCCCGGTGCCTTTTAGGCGGATGGGGCAGCTTTTTCCTGTCTGCCTCTTCTGTTGGCGGTGCGCTTTTTCCTGCGCCGTCTTCTTCCGGAGCTGTCCCTCCGATCTGGGTTGCCGTTTCCGAAAGCGCGTCGCGCATATTTTGATCCAGCTCCGTGTCAAATTCGGGTACGATCTGAATTTCTGTTCCGCAATGCCCGCAGTACATCTGCCCTTCGCCCATGGGCGAACCGCATTTGGGACATTTCATAACCGTCTTCTCCTGCTTTTTACGCAATTATACATCAGCATCGCGATCGTCATAGGCCCCACGCCTCCCGGGACGGGGGTGATCGCAGACGCGATCCCGCTTACGCTTTCAAAGTCCACATCGCCGGAAAGCTTATTGTTTTCATCCCGGTGCATCCCCGCGTCGATGACGACCGCCCCGGGCTTTACATGCTCTGCCCCGATCAGGTGGCGCTTTCCGGCAGCCACCACCAACACGTCCGCGCGGCGGGTTACCTCCGCCAGATTTCTTGTATGGGAATGGGTCACCGTCACCGTAGCGTTCTGCGCCAAAAGAAGCTGCGCCACGGGCTTTCCTACGATATTGCTGCGTCCCACAACGACGCATTCCTTTCCGTCCAGCTCAATGCCGGAGCGTTTTAAAAGCTCCAGGATCCCGGCGGGCGTGGCAGGCACAAAGCAGTCCTCGCCGCAGGACAGCGCCCCTACGTTATACGGATGGAAGCCGTCCACGTCCTTCTCTGGGGAAACGGCATTCAGCACCGCTTTCTCGTCGATATGGGACGGCAGGGGCAGCTGAACCAAAATACCGTCCACATCCTCCCGCCCGTTTAATTCCTCCACCAGACAAAGAAGCTCCTTCTGGGAAACGCTCTCCGGCAGCTCATAAGAAAGGCTGCGGATGCCAAGCTCCGTACAGGTGCGTTTTTTATTGCGCACATAGACGTCCGAAGCCGGATCGTGCCCGACCTGGACGACCGCAAGCGTCGCCGTGATCTGCTGCGCCGCCCACTTGTCCAGCGTCTCCTTTAATTCTGCCTTGATCTGGCGGGAAATCTCTTTTCCGTCGATAATGTGTGCCATAAAAACTCTCCATTCCGGGCAGTTTAAAACAGCCCTGTGATCTTTCCGTCCTCATCCACGTCGATGCCGAATGCCGCCGGCGCCTTCGGCAGTCCGGGCATGGTCATGACCGCTCCGGTCAGCGCAACCACAAAACCTGCACCCGCCGAAACATAAATATCGCGCACCGTGATCGTAAAGCCCTCCGGACGTCCCAGAAGCTTCGCGTTGTCGGACAGGGAATACTGGGTCTTTGCCATGCAGACAGGCAGGTTCCCAAAGCCCATTTCCTCCAGCTTCTTAATCTGTCTGGACGCTTCCGCCGTGTAGGAAACGCCGTCCGCGCCGTAAATTTCCTTTGCGATCGTACCGATCTTTTCTTTGATCGGCAGGGTTTCATCATAAAGGACTTTAAACGCGCTCTTCTTTTCTTCGAGGGATTTTAATACCTTCTCCGCCAGCTCGACGCCGCCCTTTCCGCCTTCTGCCCAGACGTTTGAGAGCGCGAACTCACAGCCTCTTTCTTCGCAGAAGCTGCGTACAAAATCCGTCTCCGCCTCCGTATCCGTCAGGAAGGAATTGAGCGTTACGATGACCGGAACGCCGAATTTCTGAAGATTCTCGATATGCTTCTCCAGATTTACGATGCCCTTTTTCAGCGCCTCCATATTTTCTTCGCAGAGCGCTTCCTTTGCAACGCCGCCGTTATACTTAAGCGCGCGGATTGTCGCCACCAAAACGACCGCGTCGGGCTTTAAGCCGGACATGCGGCACTTGATGTCAAAAAATTTCTCGGCGCCCAGATCTGCGCCAAAGCCCGCCTCCGTGATCACATAGTCCGCCATTTTTAAGGCTGCCTTTGTGGCGCGCACGGAGTTGCAGCCGTGAGCAATGTTGGCAAAGGGGCCGCCGTGCACGATCGCCGGGGTATGCTCGAGCGTCTGGATCAGGTTGGGCTTCAGCGCATCCTTCAGCAGCGCCGCCATCGCGCCCACCGCCTGTAAATCCTTAGCGGTCACGGGCTCTCCCTGATAATTATAGGCAACCACGATCCGTCCCAGCCGCTCCTTTAAGTCCTTCATATCGTCTGCAAGGCACAAGATCGCCATAATCTCGGACGCTACCGTGATCACAAAATGATCCTCGCGCACCGTTCCGTCCGCCTTCTGTCCAAGCCCTACCACGATGTTTCTAAGCACCCTGTCGTTCATGTCCACGCAGCGCTTCCAGATCACCTGTCTGGGATCGATGCCAAGGGTGTTGCCCTGCTGGATATGGTTGTCCAAAAGGGCTGCCAGCAGGTTGTTTGCTGAAGTGATCGCATGGAAATCGCCCGTAAAATGCAGGTTTAAATCCTCCATCGGAACGACCTGGGCATAGCCGCCGCCCGCCGCGCCGCCCTTTATGCCAAAGCAGGGGCCAAGAGAGGGCTCTCTTAAGGCGATCACCGCTTTTTTGCCCATCTGCCCGAAGGCTTCCCCCAAGCCGACGCTGGTCGTCGTCTTGCCCTCGCCCGCAGGCGTCGGGTTGATGGCGGTCACTAAGATCAGCTTTCCGTCCGGACGGTCCTGGATGGAATTTAAGTATTCGTCGGAAATCTTTGCCTTATAGCGGCCGTACTGCTCGATCTGCTCCTCCGGGATGTCGAGTTTTTTTGCGACCTCCGTGATCGGCCATAACTGTGCTTCCTGTGCGATCTGAATATCTGTTTTCATCTGTATTCTCCTTTCCCCGCCCGGGCGGGAGACGGCTTTTGCCGCCTGTGTGATTTTTTCAGCGTATTCTCAGGAAAGTTTCCTTCCCATTTTTAAACGATCTCTTCCAAAAGCTGCTCAAATTCCTCGCTTCCCATGAGCACCTTGCGGGGCTTTGTGCCCTCTTCCTCTCCCACAACGCCCGCGTCCGCAAGCTGATCCATGATCCGCGCGGCGCGGTTGAAGCCGATTTTAAACATCCGCTGCAGCATACCGATGGACGCCTTGTCCTTGTCGATGATCAGCCTGCCTGCGTCCGCAAAATAAGCATCGTATTCGGAGCCTCCCGACGAGCCGGAAGCCCCGGAAGCGCCCATGTCCTTTAGCTTCTCCTCCACATCCTGACTGTAGACGTTTCCGATGTTCTGGTTTTTCAGATAGTCTACCACCGCAGAAACCTCGCCGTCGGAGACAAACGCACCCTGTACGCGCACCGGCTTGGAATAGCCCTGCGGGTAAAAGAGCATATCGCCCTTTCCCAGAAGCTTCTCCGCGCCGTTCATATCAAGGATCGTGCGGGAATCGACGCCGCTGGATACCGCAAACGCCACGCGGCTCGGCATATTCGCCTTGATCAGCCCCGTGATGACATCCACGGAAGGGCGCTGGGTCGCGATGATCAGATGGATGCCCGCGGCGCGCGCCAGCTGCGCAAGCCGGCAGATGGATTCCTCCACCTCTCCCGGTGCGACCATCATCAGGTCCGCAAGCTCGTCCACAATAATGACGATCTGGGGCATCTTTTCCGGAAGCCCGGTTTCGCCCTTTTGCTTTAACTCCTCCATCTTCCGGTTAAAGCCCTTTAAGTCGCGCACGTTGTAGTCCGCAAATTTCTTATAGCGGTCGGTCATTTCCGCTACGCCCCACTGCAGGGCGGCGGACGCCTTTTTCGGATCGGTCACCACCGGGATGAGCAGGTGGGGAATCCCGTTATAAACGCTAAGCTCCACGACCTTTGGATCCACAAGGATCAGCTTGACCTCAGACGGATCCGCTTTGTATAAAATACTCATGATCAGCGTATTGATGCAGACCGATTTACCCGACCCGGTGGAGCCTGCGATCAGCATATGGGGCATCTTTGCGATGTCTGACACGACCACCTTCCCGGCGATGTCCTTTCCTACCGCGAAGGCGATTTTGGAAGAAAACTCCTGAAACTCCTTCGTTTCCAGAAGCTCCCTCAGCCCCACCGCCGTATTTTCCTTGTTCGGCACCTCGATGCCGATCGCCGCCTTGCCCGGGATCGGCGCCTCGATCCGGATGTCCGTCGCCGCCAGATTCAGCTTGATGTCGTCTGTCAGGCTTAAAATCCTGCTTACCTTTACGCCCTGCTCCGGCTGAAGCTCGTAGCGGGTCACGGCAGGCCCCTGGCTGATGTCCGTGATCGTCACGCGCACGCCGAAGGTCTGCAGCGTCTCCTGCAGGCGCATCGCCGTTTCTTTAAGCTCCCGGACGCTGTCGCCGTTGTTCTTTCGCTCGATTTTGGAAAGCAGGGACAGGGGCGGCTTCTGATAGGGCGGTCTTGCCGCCTTCGCCTTTGCTTCTTTTTCCGCATAAAATGCAGCGTCCGCCGTGCAAAATGTCTTTGCCCCGTTTGTCTGCCCTGCCGTCCCGGCAGAAAAGACCTCCGTTTTTGCCGCGCTCTGGCGGGGGACTGCCGCCGGACGGGGACGCTGCCGACCCGGCGCTTCCTTTATCTGACGGCTCACTGCCGCCGTAAAGTCCTCCGCTGCCTCCTCCCGCAGCGCTTCCCCGTATTCTGCTTCCTTATACGCTGGATCCGGCGCAGGCTGTTCCTGCCCGAACGACGGCGAAAAGCTGATTTCTTTCATATCCCGGTAAACGTCCGCCTCGGGAACGACGAGCCGCTCCGTCCGGTCGGGCGCTTTGTCCGGAACCGGCTCCAGCGCCGGGGACGGGATCTCTTCCCACGGGGGAAGGTCTATGTAACCGTCTTCGTTCAAGGGTTCCCCGCCGTCCGGCTCTGCCGCAGGCTCTTCCATATAAGAGGGCGTCTCCGAAACCGAAGCCTCTTCAAAATCCTGCTGCATCGTATGGATATTGATCCGGTCAAAATCCATGCCGGTCGCCTCCATCGGCACGACGGTCCGTTTTTCCACCCTTTCCTCCGGCGGCTCCGTCAGGGTGATCTCGTGCATGTCCTCCGGCGTCCTCTTCGGAAGATCCCGCTTTAAATCGGTGCTCTCCATCACGCCGGGTACTTTTTTATGGGCGTGCAGAAGCTGTTCGGCATCCTGCCGCGCCTGCTCTTCTTCCTTAAGCTGCAGACGCCTTGCCCGTCTTTCTTCCGCTTCCATGCGCCGCGCCGCAGCCTCCTCCAGCCGCCTGCGGCTTCTCTCCTCTGCTTCCTCCTGCCTTTTTGCGTAGCGCTCCTGATTTTCCTCCCGGCGTTTTTCGCTGCGCTCCCGATACAGGATCGCATCCGTCCGCGCCGTCTCATAAACATAGCGTCCGGAATTTTTTACGCTGTTGACAAAGGAACGCTCCGTGATAATGACCGTGCAGATGATCGCCAGCACCAGAACGAAAAGCACCGTTCCGATCAGCCCCAGAAAATGCTGTAAAACCCATGCCAGCGAACCGGCGATCACGCCGCCTCCCGTCCGGTGATCGGCGCTGTCCGTATAAATGTCTTTGAGCGAATACTCCGCCATCGAAACGCTTCCCTGTGAAATAAGGGCGCATACCACCCCGATCACAAAAAACAATACGACGCCTGCCGCCAGCTTCATGGCTGCCGCCCGGTTTCCCTGATTGGAAATGCCAAAGGCGATCGCCACAAACGCCAGAACCGGCAGCGCATAGGCGGTCAGCCCGAATACGCCGAACATCACCCGGCTGATCTTGTCGCCGACGACGCCGATCACGCCGAAGTTGCATAAAAACAACAGGATCGTCAGCGCAAACACACCGATCAGGATGATCTCATTGACGATCGCGTTCTGCGCCTGTATCTGTGCAGCGTTCCGTCTGGAAGAGGAACCGCTTTTTTTCTTCTGTGAACTGCTTCTGCCGGAGGCAGAAGGCTTTTTTCTGCCCCTTTGTGCAGATGCTGCCATAACACTTTCCTCCATTTTTGACAGTATGCCCCCAGCGTATTGCGGCAAAAAGCACGATGCACTGAGGTTACACTTTTTTAGTATATCACTTTATCCTCTTCTTGTCACTATTGCTGTTTTTCTTTTTCTGCCCGTCAGACGTATGCCCCATCAGGCTGTGCAGCTTTTTCATCGCGTCGCTGATGCCGCCGACCTCGGAAATGATGCCCTCCCGCACCGCTTCCCTGCCGACTAAAATCGTGCCCAGATCCTTCGTAAGCATCCCCTGATTCATCATAAGCGCCTCCATCCTGGGCTGGGTCACATTGCAGTGGCCGCACACAAAGCCCGTGATCCTGTCCTGGATCTGCTTAAAATAATCAAACGTCTGGGGCGCGCCGATCACTGTCCCGTTCATCCGCACCGGATGGATTACCATTGTGCCCGTCGGCACGATAAACGAATAATCGGTGCTTACCGCGATCGGCACGCCGATGGAATGGCTGCCGCCCAAAACGAGGGAAACGGTTGGCTTACTTAAGGACGCGATCATTTCCGCGATGGCAAGCCCCGCCTCCACGTCCCCTCCCATCGTATTCAAAAGCACCAAAAGCCCGCCGATCTGGCTGCTGTCCTCGATCGCCGCCAGCTGTGGGAGCACATGCTCGTATTTGGTCGTTTTGGACGAATTGCCCAGATTGTCATGCCCCTCGATCTCCCCGATGATCGTCAGAAGATGGATCGCGCTGCTTTCCTGCCCGCAATCCAGCGTCAGCTGTCCCGTCTGCTCGATGCGCTCGTCCGCATGCGCTTCCTGTTCTTCTTTTTTTCCCATAAAAAATCACCCCTGCCTTCCGTATTTTCTAGGAAGTATGCGCAGGAGTGATGTGCGTTATACGTCAAAATCGTCATTGTCCGCCACCGGGATTTCATAATACATCTGTTCCGGCGCAGGCTCAAAGCCGTAATTCATTTCTTTTCTCACATGCCGCTTCGGCACCGGAAGCGGATTATCCAGATATTCGCCGGGCGCGGGCTGCGCCCCAGCGTTTTCCAAAGCTGTTTGATTGCGTTTCATGATAACTCCTATCGCAGCCGGCTCTTTGTATGCAAAAATACCCGTTACCGAAGCGCCCGCCATCGCCGAAAGCGCCAGAAACCGCAGCGCCTGTCCCTGCAACCCGATCCCGGCTGTCTCTTCCATCGCAAAAAGCGCCAGAAACGGAAGGATCCAGCGGGCTGCGCCCCTTGTCCTTTTAGCGCTGTCAAAAAACAGCGGCAAGAAAGCGGCAAGATAACAGCCAAGCGCTGCGATATATTCCGAAAGCAGCGGGCTGTGCAGCATCACCGGAAAGGCGCGCGCCCTTGTCATAAAAATCCAGCTTTCCAGAAATTCTCCCATCCTGCCCCCGAAGCTTCCCGCATCCAAAACCGCCATGCACCACGCGAAAGCCCCGGCAAAAAAGCCTGCGGCAGCGGCTGTCAAAAACCAAAAAAAGCCGCCGTATGTACCGCTTTTCCGCCGCCTTTTGAAGATTTCCAAAAAATCTGCCGGCAACAGCAGCAGAAACGCGCACAGCCGCACGTCTGCAAGGCACAAAACGCCGCAAAGAAAGCTGCATGCCGCAAAAAAAAGCCTGTCCCTTCCCCGCCAACGCGTCTTCCGAAGCATCCGGCAAATCCCCGCCAGACACAATAGCTCTGCCCCCGCTGCAAGAAGCAGGAAATTCTGCGGATCCGCCACATAAATCCCCGTAGAAAGCGGCGACAGCACGATTACGCCCGCCATCATAAAAACCGCGCTCCAAAAGCCCGACAGACTGATCAGCGCGGCAAACGCCAAAACGCTGCCGCCCGTCTGGCAGAACAGGTTCCAGAAAAATACCGTCCCGGAATGCTCTCCCAAATACAGTCCTCCGGACGGAATGCCGATCATCCGCGCCGCAGCCAGAATGGCTGCCAGACAAAATGCCGTCGTACAGACCGCCGCCGGACAGACGCCTCCCCTGCGCCGCCCGTGCATCCTGCCCGCTTTTTTCCCGGGACGCCGTCCCGTCTTTTTCCGCGCTGCGATAAGCTTTGCAGGCAAAACCACAAATAACGCCAGCCCCGCAAGCATCCCCCCGTTTAAAAGGACATACTGCCCTTCCGAAAATCCGGACAGTGCAGAAACCTTTGCCGTCGTCTGAAAAAAGCCAAAGCACAGGACGACCGCATAGATCAGCCACAGCGCCTTTCCTGTCCTTTTCATCCCGTCCCCCCTCTTTTCCATCCCCATATAAAGCCCTGTTTTACAGCGCCTGTTCCAGATCTGCGATAATGTCGTCGATATGCTCCAGACCGACGGACAGCCGGATCAGATCCGGCGCAACGCCCGCTTCCTTTAACTGCTCATCATTCATCTGTCTGTGGGTATGGCTTGCCGGATGGAGCACGCAGGTACGCGCATCCGCCACATGGGTAACGATCGCCGCCAGCTTTAACTTGTCCATCATCTCCTCCGCCGCCTTTCTTCCGCCCTTTAAGCCGAAGGAAATGACGCCGCAGGTTCCGTTTGGCATATATTTCTGTGCCAGCCCATAATATTTGCTGCTCTTTAAGCCGGGATAATTGACCCACGCCACCTTTTCATGGGCTTCCAGAAATTCTGCCGTTTTCTGGGCGTTGAAGCAGTGGCGCTCCATGCGCAGCGGCAGGGTTTCCAGCCCCACATTCAGTAAAAACGCATTCTGGGGGGACTGCATCGCCCCCAGATCCCGCATCAGCTGGGCGCTTGCCTTGGTAATATACGCCGCCTTGCCGAACTTCTCCGTGTAAACGACCCCGTGATAGGACTCGTCAGGCGTGCACAGGCCGGGGAATTTGTCCGGATATGCCGCCCAGTCAAAATTGCCCGAATCCACGATCACGCCGCCCAAGCTCATGGCATGTCCGTCCATGTACTTCGTGGTGGAATGGGTCACGATGTCCGCCCCCCACGCGAAGGGATTGCAGTTGATCGGGGTCGGGAACGTATTGTCCACGATCAGAGGAACGTGGTGCTCATGCGCCGCCTTTGCAAATTTTTCAAAATCCAGAACGACAAGCGCGGGATTTGCGATCGACTCTGCCATCACGCATTTGGTATTTGGCTCAAACGCCCTGCAGAGCGTCTCATAATCTGCGTCGGGATCGACGACCGTACAGGAAATCCCCATCTTCTTCATCGTAACGGTCAGCAGGTTGAACGTGCCGCCGTATACCGTGGAGGAAAGCACCACATGGTCGCCCGCCTCGCAGATATTAAAGATCGCATAGTGGTTGGCAGCCTGCCCGGAGGCGGTCAGCATCGCCGCTGCGCCGCCCTCCAGCTCGCAGATCTTTGCCGCCACGCAGTCGTTTGTGGGATTTGCAAGACGGCTGTAAAAATAACCGGATTCCTCCAGATCAAAAAGCCGTCCCATCTGCTCTGATGTCTCATATTTAAAAGTCGTGCTCTGGTAAATGGGCAGCACCCGCGGCTCCCCGTTTTTGGGCTTCCAGCCGGACTGGATGCAGATCGTCTCTTTTGCGTACATATCAAATTCCCCGCTTTTGTCTTTCTTAAATGTCCTTATTCCTCATCCCAGTTGTGGTACACCGCCTGCACGTCGTCGTCCTCATCGAGCAGATCCAGCGTGCGCTGCAGTCCCTTTAATACCGCCTCGTCGGTCACCTTGACATAGTTCTGGGGGATCATCGTTACCTCCGCAGACGCCATCGGGATGCCTGCCGCCTCCAATGCCGCGCGCACCTCCTCGAAGCTGTCGGGATCGGTCACGATCTCATAGCTGTCCTCTTCGTCGGAAAAATCCTCCGCGCCCGCATCCAGAACGGTCATCATCAGTTCGTCCGCATCCGCCTCGTACTCTTCCTTGTCAATGATGATCTGTCCCTTTTTGTCAAACATAAAGGAGACGCAGCCGGGGGTTCCGATGCTTCCGTTTCCTTTTGTAAAAGCGCTTCTTACGTTTGCCGCGGTGCGGTTTTTGTTGTCGGTCAGGGCGTCTACGATGATCGCGATCCCTCCGGGACCGTAGCCTTCATAGGTAACGTATTCGTAGTTTACGTTGCCCACGTCTCCCGCCGCCTTCTTGATGCCGCGCTCGATCGTATCGTTTGGCATGTTGCTTGCCTTTGCCTTGGAAATTACCTGCGCCAGCTTGAAGTTATTGTTCGGGTCGGGGCCGCCCTCTTTTACCGCTACCGCGATCTCCCTGCCAAGGATCGTAAAGATCTTACCCTTTGCAGCGTCGTTTTTTTCTTTTTTATGCTTGATGTTTGCAAATTTTGAATGTCCGGACATTTCCTCGTCTCCTTTTATCTTACAGTTTGTTTTTTATCATATCATTTCAGCCGGAAAACGTCAAGAAACAGCAAAATGCCATTCGTAGTTTACGTTGCCCACGTCTCCCGCCGCCTTCTTGATGCCGCGCTCGATCGTATCGTTTGGCATGTTGCTTGCCTTTGCCTTGGAAATTACCTGCGCCAGCTTGAAGTTATTGTTCGGGTCGGGGCCGCCCTCTTTTACCGCTACCGCGATCTCCCTGCCAAGGATCGTAAAGATCTTACCCTTTGCAGCGTCGTTTTTTTCTTTTTTATGCTTGATGTTTGCAAATTTTGAATGTCCGGACATTTCCTCGTCTCCTTTTATCTTACAGTTTGTTTTTTATCATATCATTTCAGCCGGAAAACGTCAAGAAACAGCAAAATGCCGCTATGTATCCAGCTGAAGGCTGACCTTTAACGCATGGTCGACGCGGTTCATCACCGGGCCGTCCAGATGGCATACCTTGTCTTTGAGCCTTTTTTTGTCGATGGTGCGAAGCTGCTCCAAAAGGATGACCGAATCCTTTTCGATCTGATATTCCCCGGAAAGGATCTCGATGTGGGTCGGAAGCTTCGTCTTGTTCATTCTCGACGTGATCGCAGCGCAGATGACCGTCGGGCTGTGCCGGTTTCCAATATCGTTCTGGATGATCAGCACCGGGCGCACCCCGCCCTGCTCCGAACCGACCACCGGCCTTAAATCTGCATAATAAATATCTCCGCGTTTCACCGTTTTTAACCTGCCTTTCTTTTCGTCCGATTCAAAGTTTCCGGGCGACAAAGACAGTATTGCCCGCTTTTTGCGAGGGTATACGGCGCAGGGTCAGTTTTGGAACAGGCTTTCGTCGTGAAAATAGTCCCTCTGTCCGATCCGCTCCCCGCCTTTTTCATAGACGCGTGGGATCCGTTTGGACAGGCAGCAGGCGATCTCGTAATTAAACCTGCCGGAAAGCGCTCCCAGCTCTTCCATGGAGATCCGCTCTTCTCCGTCCGTTCCGATCAGCGTCACCAGATCGCTGCAGGCAGCCTCCGGGATATCCGTTACGTCCACCATGAACTGATCCATGCACACACGCCCCAGAATCGGTGCCCTTTTCCCATGGATCAAAACGCTTCCCCTGTTGGAAAGCCCCCTCGGGTAGCCGTCCGCATAGCCCAGCGGGATGGTCGCCACCCGCATCGGCTTATTGGTCGTAAACGTCCCGCCGTAGCTGATCTCCCTGCCTACTTCCAGCTCCTTGACAAAGGCGATCCTGCTGTATAGGGAAAGCACCGGCAAAAGATCTGCGCTGTGATCCACCTCTTCCGACGGCCACAGCCCGTACAGGATAATGCCCGCGCGCACAGCATCCATATGGGTGTCCGGCAGCTCCAGAATACCCGCGCTGTTTGCACAGTGGCACAAGGGCACCGAAATCCCAAGCTCTGTTACGATCCGCCCCGCAAATCCGGAAAACGCCTCAAACTGGGCGTTTGTTTTCGTTTTATCCGCTTCATCCGCCGTCGCGAAATGGGTAAACAGCCCTTCGACCTCAATGCCCGGCGTCTCCGCCGCCTTTTTGACAAAGGCAAGACCGGAATCGTCCGGCCGGATCCCGATGCGGGACATCCCCGTATCCACCGCGATATGGATCTTCATATCCGTGCCGCACAGACGCGCCGCCCTGCCCATGTCGGCAAGCATCTCCTCCGTAAACGCCGTCGCCCGGATCCCCCGCCGCGCCATTTCCTCATAGTTTTCCGGGAAGGTATAGCCAAGCACCATGACCGGCTTTTGAACGCCTGCGTCTGCAAGGCTTACCGCCTCCTCCTCCGTTGCCACCGCATAGCCCCAGATCCCGGCAAAAGACTCCATTTCCTTTGCCAGCATGACCGCTCCGTGCCCGTAGCCGTCCGCCTTGATCACCGCGATCACCGGGGCGCTGCTGTGCGAAAGGATCTCCTTAAGATTATGGTGCAAAGCGTCCAGATCGATCCTTGCCCATCCCCTGCTGTATGTTAACGCATCCTGTTTCATGTGAAAATCAATCCTCCAAAAAATTGAGCAGTCCCGGAACAGCATCAATGATGCAGGCTGCCGTCATGCTGTATTCTCCCTTTTCATGTGCCGCCCGGTCGCCCGCCAGCCCGTGCAGATAAACGCCGGTGCAAAGCGCCAGAAATGGATCCCGGCAGACTGCCAGAAGCGCCGTCACGATGCCGGTGAGCACGTCGCCGCTTCCGGCGCACGCCATTCCGCTGTTGCCGCTGGAATTGATATAAATTACCCCTTCCGGCGACGCAGCCACGCTTGCCGCCCCCTTGCACAAAACCGCCGCACAGAGCGTTTTCGCCCAGCCGGACGCATATTTGACGGGGTTTTCCAAAACCGCCTGCACGCTGCATCCGGAAAGCCTTCCAAGCTCCCCCGGATGGGGCGTCAGGATCAGGCTCCTGCGCCGTTTTTCGTCCGCCTGCCGCCGTATCAGCGCCTCCAAAAGCTCCTTTTGCTCCGCCAAAATGTTGATCGCGTCCGCGTCCAGCACAAGCGGCTGATCTGTCTGAAGCAAAAGCCATTCCAGCTTTTTGCGCGCGTCCGCAGACGTTGAAAGCCCCGGCCCTGCGCCGATGACGTCCGCCCACGCTGCGCCCGCCGCCAGATCGCCGCCTGCCATCGCTTCCGGGAGCGCCGTCTGCAAAACGGCGGCCGCCTCCGGCGGACAGACCACCCGCACCATGCCGCAGCCGGCGCTAAACGCCGCCCTTGCACACAGCAGCGCCGCGCCCGTCATTTCTTTGCTTCCCGCTAAAAAAAGCGCCTTTCCAAACGTCCCCTTATTGCCCGTGACGCTCCTTGCAGGCATCAGCTCCTTTAACGGTCCTTCAAAGGTAAACGCGCCCGGAGGCTTTCCCAAAAAGCTGTCCTGCGTGATCCCCACCGGGGCGCACACGACCTTTCCGGCAAAGCGCCTGCCCGGATACAAAAAATGCCCTCTTTTGTAAAAGCCAAAGGTCACGGTCACATCCGCCTGCACCGCACAGCCCATTACCCTGCCGTCGTCTGCGCAGACCCCGGAGGGAAGATCCACGGAGCACACGAAACTGTCCTGCCTGTTGATCCACTCGACAGCTTCCAGAAACCGCCCGGAAAGAGGACGGGAAAGCCCCACGCCGAACAATGCGTCTACGATAATATCATATTCCCGCTCCGGGATTTTGTCACTGACGCTTCCCCCGTATGCAAGGACGCTTGCAAGCTGCGCCTGCGCCGCAAAAGAAAGCGCTTCCCTCCTGCCGTCTGCCAGAAAAAAATCCACCAGAAAGCCTTCCTGCCGCAAAAGCCTGCCTACCGCCAGGCCGTCCGCCCCGTTGTTGCCGCGCCCCGCCATAACAAGCACCCGCCTGCCGGGGCGGTACGAAAGCGCCTTTGTCTGCGCCTCGATCTTTTGCTGGCGCTCGCAGATCACCTGCGCGCAGGCAAGCGCCGCCCGCTCCATGAGCACTGCCTCCGGAATGCCGAAATGCTCCGACGTATTTTTATCATACCGCTTCATCTCCTCCGAATCCGTCAGCCAGCGGATCGGGGACTGTTCCGTATTTCCTGTCATTCTTTCCCGCCCTTTTCCTGTTCGTAACGCTCAAGCATATAGGACAGCTTCATCAGGCTGTCGGAAAGATGGACATTTTCCACCTGCACCCCGCCCGGAACCTGAAGATCCACATGGGCGAAATTCCAGATCGCCTTGATGCCGACTGTCACAAGCTGCTCAGAAACCCGCTCCGCCTCCGCCTTCGGGATCGTCAAAACGGCGATGTCCACATTGTTTTTGCGGACAAACTCTGCAAGCTCCTCCATCGGGCGCACCTCGATGCCCCGGATCTTATGCCCGTAAAGCGCCGGATCCACATCGAAGATCCCCGTAAAAATGAAGCCCCTGCGGGCAAAATTCATATAATTGGCAAGCGCCTGCCCCAGATTGCCCGCACCGATGATGATCAGGTGATGGGTTTTGTCAAGCCCCAGAAGCCGCCCGATCTCCTGATACAGATATTCTACATTATAGCCGTAGCCCTGCTGCCCGAAGCCGCCGAAATTGTTAAAATCCTGTCTGATCTGGGACGCGGTCACATTCATGATCCCCGACAGCTCCTGTGACGAAATGCGCTCTACGCCCTGATCCCTCAAATCCCCCAGATACCTGAAATATCTGGGCAACCTGCTGATAACGGCCTGCGAAATTTCCCTGTCTGCCACTTCCTGCTGCCTCCTTGTCCGCTTTTGCCACTGATCGCATGCAAAAATATTCCGTCTTTATTATACCCTGTGTTAAAAAAATGTCAATGAAAGGATCGTATCCAAACCCGCTTCTTGACACCGCCCGAAAGGACGGTTAAACTATATCTGCATAGAATTTACAAGGAGAATTATCATGATACTTTCCTGTCAGAATATTGAAAAAGCATTTCTGGAAAAGCAGGTTTTAAAAAACTGCTCTTTTCACATAGAGGATTATGAAAAGGCAGCCATCGTCGGCATCAACGGCGCGGGCAAATCCACCCTTTTGCGCATCATCACCGGGGAACTGGACGCAGACTCCGGCATAGTCGCCTTTGCAAAGGACAAGACCTTCGGCTATCTGGCGCAGGACAGCGCGGTTAATACGGAAAATACGATCTACGAAGAGCTTTTGTCCGTCAAACAGCATCTTCTGGATCTGGAAAGCCGGATGCGCAGCGCGGAGCTTGAAATGAAGCACCTTTCCGGGGAGGCACTGGAAGCGCTGATGGCAAAATACGCCGACTTAACCCACGCCTTTGAAATGGAAAACGGCTACGCCTACAAAAGCGAGCTGGTGGGCGTTTTAAAAGGGCTCGGTTTTGCGGAAAGCGAATTTTCCCGCTCCGTTTCCACCCTCTCCGGCGGTCAGAAAACCCGCGTTGCTTTGGGAAAGCTGCTTTTACAAAGCCCCGACCTGATCATTTTGGACGAGCCGACAAACCATCTGGACATGTCCTCCATCGCATGGCTGGAAACCTATCTGCTCAACTACAAGGGCAGCGTGCTCATCGTCTCCCACGACCGGTATTTTCTCGACAGGATCGCGTCCAAGATCATTGAGATCGACAATACGAAAGTCACTGTTTTTTCCGGGAACTATTCCGATTACGCCGCCAAAAAGGAGCAGCTTCGGCAGGCGCAATTAAACGCCTACCTAAACCAGCAGGCAGAGATCAAGCATCAGGAGGAAGTGATCGCAAAGCTGCGCTCCTTTAACCGGGAAAAATCCATCAAGCGCGCGGAAAGCCGCGAAAAAATGCTGGATAAGATCGAGGTACTGGACAAGCCTGCAGAGATCCGCACCGACATGCATCTGGAGCTTGTGCCCCGCATCCAGAGCGGCAACGACGTTCTTACCGTAGAGCATCTTGCCAAAGGCTTTGACGGGAACACGCTTTTTACGGATCTGTCCTTTGCCCTAAAGCGCGGCGAGCATGTGGCGATCATCGGGGACAACGGCACGGGCAAAACGACCATTTTAAAAATGATCAACCAGCTTACGGCGCCCGATAACGGAACGATCACGCTTGGCAGCAAGGTACAGGTCGGCTACTACGATCAGGAGCACCATGTGCTCCATTCGGACAAAACGCTGTTTGAAGAGATTTCCGACGCCTACCCGTACTTAAACAACACGGAGATCCGCAACACGCTGGCGGCGTTTCTGTTTACCGGCGAGGATGTATTCAAGCGCATCAAGGAGCTTTCCGGCGGCGAGCGGGGACGGGTTTCCCTGGCAAAGCTGATGCTTTCCGAATCGAACTTCCTCATCCTCGACGAGCCGACAAACCATCTGGACATCGCCTCCAAGGAGATTTTGGAGGACGCCGTCAACAGCTACAGCGGCACGGTGCTCTATGTGTCCCACGACCGTTATTTTATCAACCGGACGGCGCACCGCATTCTGGAGCTTTCCGGCGGCACGCTGACCCAGTATCTCGGCAATTACGACTATTATCTGGAGAAAAAAGCCCAGCAGGCGCAGGACGCCGCTGCCTCAGCTTCCCTGAACAATGCCGCAGGACAGGATTTGCAGGCAGCCGCCCCTTCTAACGACGCTTCTGCCTCAAAGCTTTCGTGGCAGGCGCAGAAGGAAAAGGAAGCTGCCCGCCGCAAACGGGAAAACGCCCTGAAAAAATGCGAGGAGCAGATCGCCTCCCTCGAAGCCCGGGACGCCCAAATCGACGAAGAAATGTCCGACGGCTCCATCGCCACCGACGCAGCCGCCTTACAAAAGCTCTCCCGGGAAAAGGAAGAAATCGCAGAAACGCTTCTGGAACTGATGGATCAGTGGGAAACGCTCAGCGAAGAGCTGGACTGAGCCGGCAGATTCCCCGATCTGTTTTTTGATACGAAAATGCCGCTGCACCGGGAAAAGCTCCCGCGGCAGCGGCATTTTCGTTACTTTTCTTATGTTTTATTTTTCCTTTTTTTCGATAAAAAGCTTTCTGGTAATGAAATTGTATTCCATCACAACGCCCGTCGCAAAGGGCTTGACGATAATATACGAACGGCTCCAGAAGGGATCCAGCACCATCGTGCCCAGCTTTAAAACGATGTTGTTGATGATCAGACCGCCTACGGCAAGCAGGAAAAAGACCGCGAACTGCTTTCCCTTATTCGCCTTTTTGTCAGTGTCAAATACAAAAACGATGCTCAGGATATAGTTCACGACCGCGGAAACGGTAAAGGCGATCGTGTTGGCAAGGATCACATTCCAGCCCAGCACCTCTTTAATTACGATCAGCAGGACGTATTCGATGGCAAAGCACAAAAGCCCCACGACCCCGAATTTCATGATCTGCTGTCCCAGCTTGCTGTTTAAAAATTTCTTGACCAAACCAAACCTTCCTCCCGTCACATATTATCCAGCGTCTCACGGATCGCCCGGATGAACTCCTGACTGTTTAAAACCGTCACATCCGAAAGTGTCGTGATCAGCGCCAGATCCTTTGTCATTTTGCCCGCCTCGATGGTAGAAAGCGTCGCCTTTTCCAGCTTGTCCGCAAACTCACACAGCGCGCCGATGCCGTCTAATTCGCCGCGCTTTCTCAACGCGCCCGTCCATGCAAAGATCGTCGCAACCGAATTGGTGGACGTCTCCTCGCCCTTTAAATGCTTGTAATAATGGCGCTGTACCGTGCCGTGCGCCGCCTCGTACTCATAAACGCCCGCCGGGGAAACGAGAACGGAGGTCATCATCGCAAGGGAGCCGAAGGCGGAGCTGACCATATCGCTCATCACGTCGCCGTCATAGTTTTTGCACGCCCAGATAAAGCCGCCCTTCGCCTTCATGACGCGCGCCACCGCATCGTCGATGAGGGTATAAAAATATTCGATGCCGAGGGCGTCAAATTTCTCTTTGTACTCTTCCTCAAAGATCTCCTGAAAAATATCCTTAAAGGTGTGGTCGTATTTTTTGGAGATCGTGTCCTTTGTGGCAAACCACAGATCCTGCTTCGTATCCACTGCATAATTAAAGCAGGCGCGGGCAAAGCTTCCGATGGACTTGTCCGTGTTGTGCATCCCCTGCAGCACGCCGGGGGCGTCGAACGTATGGATCAGCTCCCGCACCTCGGTCCCGTCCTCCGCCGTAAACACAAGCTCCGCCTTTCCGGGACGGTCTACGCGGATCTCCGTATTTTTATAAACGTCGCCGTAAGCGTGGCGCGCAAGGGTGATGGGCTTTTCCCAGTTGCGCACGCAGGGCTGGATGCCCTTTACAAGGATCGGCGCGCGGAAAACAGTGCCGTCCAAAATCGAACGGATCGTGCCGTTGGGGCTTTTCCACATCTTCTTTAAATGATACTCGTCCACCCTTGCCGCGTTGGGCGTGATCGTAGCGCACTTGACCGCAACGCCGTATTTTAACGTGGCGTTGGCGCTGTCAACCGTCACCTGATCGTCCGTCTCGTCACGGTGCGCAAGTCCCAGATCATAATATTCCGTCTTTAAATCAATATAAGGCAGCAGCAGCTCATCTTTGATCATCTGCCAGAGAATCCGGGTCATCTCGTCCCCGTCCATCTCCACCAGCGGCGTCGTCATCTGTATTTTAGCCATTGGTTCTCTCCTTTTCTGCACGGGCGTCTGAAACCCCGTTTTTTACCATATTATCATAAGCATTCTGCATATGCAAGGCTGCCTGCGCCTCCGCACGGTCTGCGTCCCTGTTCTGCAGCGCCTCCATGATGCGTTTGTGCTCCTCCACCGCTTCCATGCCCCGTTCGCTGTCCGAAAGGCTGCGGCGGCGCATCTGCTTGACATACTCGTGGAAATCCCGCAGCTGGTGGCGCAGGATCTTACTGCCGCACGCCTCGTACAAAATCTCATGGAACGCGTCGTCTAATTCGGTCAGCTGCTGCGGATGCTGCTTATGGGCGTGAAATTCCGAAAGATAAATATTTTCTTCCAGCGCTTCCAGCTGCTTTTCGTCGATGTGCTCCGCCGCCCAGCGCGCACACAGTCCCTCCAACAGCGCCCGCATGGCGTAAATGTCCGCCACGTCCTTTTCCGTGATCCCGGTCACATACGCCCCCTTGTTGGGGATGATGTTTACAAGCCCTTCCAGCTCCAGCTGGCGCAGCGCCTCGCGCACGGGCGTCCGGGAAACGCCCAGCTTTTCGCTGATCGCCATTTCCCGAAGCTCTTCATTTTCCCGGTATCTGCCGCTTAAAATATCCTCCCGGAGCGTATGGAACACCCTGCCCCGCAGGGAATAGCGGTCGGGCATCTCCTCCCGCGCTTCTTTTTTTTCGTATTGCGTCATAATAATGAAATCCCCAGCTTTCTGCAGGCGCTGTCGATGACCTTTAACAGCTCTTCGTCGGTCAGCACCGTAACGCGCCCGCCTTCGTATTCTTCGTCCACCCATCTTTTGACCTCATGGACGAGGCTGCAGCCCTTATCCACCTTCTTTTCCTCCGGCAGCCCAAAATAGGTGTTGATCCAGTGGGCGATGCCGGCAAGCCCGGAGGTGTTGGACACCGCGCACAAAACCGGACGGTTCAAAAACTTCTCGGTGTCAAAAATATTGTAGATCTCTTCGTTTTTCAAAAGGCCGTCCGCATGGATGCCCGCCCGCGTCACGTTGAAATTCTTCCCGACAAAGGGCGTGCGGGACGGGATGTGATAGCCGATCTCCTTCTCATAATACTCCGCCAGCTCCGTGATCACGCGGGTATCCATCCCGTTTAACGTGCCCCGCAGCTGGGCGTATTCAAATACCATCGCCTCAAGCGGCGTGTTTCCCGTGCGCTCCCCGATGCCAAACAAAGACGTATTGACGCCGCAGCAGCCGTAGAGCCATGCGGTCGAGGAATTGACGACCGCCTTGTAAAAATCGTTGTGCCCGTGCCATTCCAGCATCTCGTGCGGCACGCCCGCATGGGTGTGGAGCGCATAAATAATGCCCTGCACGCTTCTGGGGATGACCGCGCCGGGATAATTGACCCCGTAGCCCATCGTGTCACAGGCGCGGATCTTGACCGGGATCTGATACTGCTTCATCAGCTTCATCAGCTCCAAGCAAAACGGAACCACATAGCCGTAAATATCCGCCCGCGTGATGTCCTCCAAATGGCATCTCGGGCTGATGCCCTCTTCCAGACAGTCCCTGACCACGCTCAGATAATGCTCCATCGCCTCGCGGCGGGTCATTTTCAGCTTCATAAAAATATGATAATCGGAGCAGCTTACCAGAATGCCTGTTTCCTTCATGCCGATCTCTTTTACCAGCTTAAAATCCTCCTTGCTGGCGCGGATCCAGCTTGTGATCTCCGGGAACCGGTAGCCCCTCTCCATACATTTATAGACCGCGTCCCGGTCCTTTTTGCTGTAAAGAAAAAATTCGCTGGCGCGGATCATGCCGTTTTCGCCGCCGAGCCGGTGCAGATAATCATAGATCGTCACGATCTGCTCCGTGGAGTAAGGCGCTCTGGACTGCTGCCCATCCCGGAAGGTCGTATCCGTGATCCAGATGTCCTTCGGCATATCATGGGGCACGGTGCGGTCGTTGAACGGGATCTTCGGTACTTCCGAATATGGAAACATATTCCGGAAAACATTGGGCTTCTTCACATCGTCGAGAATATACATATGCTCTTCGATCTCAAGGAGATTCTTGCTTTCATTCATTGTGACTGGACGGTTTGTAAAGGTGTTGTTCATGCGCCTTCTCCTTTGTTTCGTATTTTTGCATCATTGTATACAATTATCCAATACTTGTCAATCCCTTTTCCGGAAAAATTTTTCTTACATTAACGCTCTGCTTGCATGAAGCATCCCCCAGCCCTGCATTCCCCACGCCTCCCCCAGATCCTCCGCCCCCTGCAAAATCCGCTCCCGCACCTGCTCGTTTGTCAGATGCGGGTATTTTTCCCACAAAAGCGCCGCCGTCCCGCTGACTGCCGGAACCGCCATAGACGTGCCGCTTTTTGCGGTATAGGCGTTTTTGACCGCCCCGAACCTGTTTTTAACAAACCATGCGCTGCACGAAATAATATGCGTTCCAGGCGCGACGACGTCGGGCTTTTTTACCTGACCGCTTTTTGGCCCTCTGCCGGAATACTCCTGACAGCCCTTTCCCTTCGGAAACCGCCTGCCGTCGTGACAGCCCACCGACACCAGATGCCCCTGCAGCCCCATTGGGGAAATGCTGTCCGGCGCAGGCCCGCCGTTGCCCGCCGCCACCGCCACAAAAATCCCTGTATCCCACGCCTTTAACAGCCACGAAAACAGCTCCTCTTCCAGCCTTTTGTCCGCTATCTTCCCGACTCCCACGGAAATATTGAGGATCCGCGTATGATAAAGGCGGCGCGTTTCCAGCACATAGCGGATGGCTTCGATCATGCTGCCTGCATCCCCCTCCCCGTTCCGGTCAAGCACCTTGCACGAAAGCACCCGGCAGCCCGGCGCGATCCCTGCATACATTCCGTTGGAGCAGCTCCCGTTCCCGCACAGACAGCCTGTCACATGGGTTCCGTGCCCGCTGTCGTCATAGGGAAGCCGCCTGCCCTGACAGAAATCCCGAAACCCTGCGAGCCGCCCGGAAAGATCCGGGTGCAGCGCAATTCCGGTATCCAGCACCGCCGCCGTCACGCCTGCGCCGGTGTATCCCCTAAGCTCCTGCCGCGTCGCGTGGATCACTCTTTTGACACGATTCATCACCGATGATTCCTTTTTCTTTTAAAATATGTACGGATCTAAAAAAGGGGATAAAAAGGGGTGCAAATAAAAATACTGCCGCCTCCCGATTTTCCATCGAGAAAGCGGCAGCAGCCGATAAGATTCCGATATGATTATTCTGCCTGATCCATCGTTTCGTCCGCCCGTTTTCTGCGCACTGCCACAAAGGCAAGAACAGCAGCGCTGACGGTCAAAAGCACGACAAGCGGCAAAACCGGCGCTTCATCGCCCGTGCTTTTCCCGGATGCCGTCTCCGGCGGCGCATCGTTTTCTGAAACCGCAGGGACAGCCGGAGTAAGCGGCGTTACGGGCACGACAATCTCCTCGTCGGGCTCCGTTTCGTCCACCCAGCCGCTCTTTGGCTCCACCTTTACCTGATAAATGGGCGCGTCATTTTTGCTTTTTAACGGAACGCTTACCAAAAACGGCATGGAGCGGAACGCATCCTCTTCATAGGTCAGATCCCCTTTCTGGGAAATCAGATACAGTCCGTCCTCCAAATCGGAAAAAACGGCGCGTCCGTTCTGATCCGTCACCTGCGTGACGCCCTCAAGACCGTTTTCCCGCGCATATTCATACAGCGCGTCCGCAGCCCTTTGCCGCCCGGAAGCGGTATCGTCCTGCAAGGATACGCCGGAGCCCGCAAACTGCTCCGTAAGCGTCCATTCGCCGTCCGCTCCCGTCCCCGCCAGAAAAAGCTCAAATTCCGCTTCCGGGAAAACCGCAGCCGTCTCCTCCTGCGTGGTTCCATGATAAAAAACCTGTATGGACGCTGCTTCCTTTGCCATAACTGCCGTGCAGTTCCCACAGATCAAAACGGCTGTCAAAAACAGGAGTTTTTTCGCATATTTTTTGATTTTCATAAATCTCATTTCTTTTTTCTCCTCTTCGCCTTTCCTGTGGTCTGCTTTTTCCCCGCCCGCTTCTCTTTCCTCTGCCAGATGTCCGCTCCCCGACTGCAGAACTGTCTCACAGGTACCATGATAAATCGGAAGCTCTACGTTGATTTGTGGAACCACAATATAATCCATCATACTACTTTGATCCACACTTAGCAAGCTCTCTGATTCTTCCGTTATAAATCAATTCAACTGATTTTTTTCATGTACGGTCTAATTTTTTTTACATGCTTTGGAAACAAAGACAACCCGGTTCACATATCATAAAGCATAACTACCATTTTGGGAGGCTCTGAATATGAGTGATTTATCAGCAACAAACTGCGGATGCGGCACAACCAACAATAACGGGTGCGGAAACGGATTTTTCGGCGGCGACAACTGCTGTCTGATCCTGCTCCTGCTCATCTTCTGCGGCGGCTTCGGCAACGGCAATGGGATCGGAAACGGCGGATGCGACGGCGGCAATAACTGCTGTTCTATCATCTGGATCCTGATCCTGCTGTCCTTCTGCGGCTGCGGAAACGGCTTTGGCAATAACGGCTGCGGCAGCTGCTGCTAAAACAGCGCGCCAATCTGCATTTCCAACCAAAAGACGCGGGCATCGTTTCTGAGTTTTCAGACGGCGATGCCCGTCTCTTTGAACATATCCGGCTGTTTTTTGCTCATAAAACGTGTCCCCTTCACATAAAAATGATAAAAACAGCACCCAGAATACAGGAGAACGCAGATGGAACCCTGTGAAAATGAAGCGATCGCAGCTTTCGATACGCTCTATACGCAAAATCACATCCAGATCCTCAAAGTGCTGCTGCCCTATTTCGATCCGGCAAGCCAGAAAAGCATCGCCGTCTGGATCAAATATATGGAACTCCAATATACCATGGGCTGTGTCAGCCGCAGTCCCGCCATGGTCTGCTGCGAGGCTTCCGAAAAACCGGACATCGCGGATATTTTTGAAAAGATCAAAAATTTCTGCACGCCGCAGGAGCGGGCTGTCTTCGGTCAGATCTGCAGCATGAAAAAAGGTCTTGAAATGTATGAGGAAATGAAGGGGATGATGGAGCTGTTTGAGCAGCTTTCGCCCCAGCAAAATCCCTTCGCCGGGATGTTTTCCGAAAAGGAAGCTTCATCCGGCACGCAAAACGGCGCTTCTGCCCCGACGGACGATCCGCCGCCTTTTTCTGCAGAGCCGATGGAGCTGCTGAAGGGGCTTTTGTCGCCGGAGCAGCTCGCCATGTTTGAAGCGTTTTCCTCTTCCTTTCAAAACCAGAACAATCCCTAAATCCCGGAGGTAATGTATCATGGAAACAAACCGTCAGATCCCTGCATGGATGCAGGAGGCTTCCGTAAAGGACATTCCGCGCAAAAAGCTGGAATTTCTCCAAAAGCTCGTTTTTGAAAGCAAATCCCTTTCCCAAAAGGAGCTGCTGCCTTTTTTGATGGCGCTCGCCCAAAGAAGCCGCGACGAAAACATCAGCTTTTCCGCGGTGGAAACAACGGCTATCGTGGACGCGATCCGCAAATACAGCACGCCCGAGGAGCTTCTTAAAATGAACCAGATCATGAAGCTGATGGAAAAAAGAAAGCAGTAACCGGCTGAATGGAAAAATGCAGGCAGAATGGAAATCAGCTCCTCTCTGCCTGCATTGGTTATCCGATTTTGGGAAGGTAAGAATGGCTCCACAGATCCGCGCCGTTTTGAAAATCCTCCAAAAAGCGGATTTTCTCCCGCCACGCTTTTACCAGCTTCTCCGCGCCCTCTGCCCCGCCAATATCTTTTAAAAACAGCTCATAAACAAACTCATCGGAGGGCAGCCGGGAAAGATCCACAAGCCCTCTGTCCTTTACATATTTTAAAAGGGATACCTCTTTTTGCAAAAAGGATGTGACCCTTAAATCCAGCAGGTCTTTTCCCGAAGGAATAAAGCTGCTGTTGTAAAACATACTGTTTCCGCTGTCAAAAATCGGCGCATAGGTTTTCCATTCCAGACTGCCGCTGTCCCGCAGCACCCCGAAATTATTAAAATGCCTGTCTGTATTTGAAATCAGGAAATCCGTCATGATCTGATATTCCAAAAAATTTCTGACCGAAACCCCATGCTGCATACACTGTTCGATCAAATATTCGTAATAAGACTGATCCCCTCTTTTTTTGCCGCAGCTCACAATCTCATATGCCGAAACAAGCTCCGTCTCATTGTCGCAAAAGCCCGGACATGTGCATCCTGTGATCTGACTGCCTCCGCTCGTAATTTTGATCAGGGAATAGGGAGTATAAGCAAATTTTCCCTGCATCCGGTGCAGCTCTGACGCGAGCACTTCGCACAGGCTCTGTCTGCAGCCTCCCCCATAATTTCCTTTCACAAGCCTGCGGATACCATTCTGGTCAATGATCCACTTTTTTTTCAGATCTCCCTTCAAGGATGCGCTGGGGACAAAATTCGTCTTTCCCGCAATCGTCGGCATATCATCCTGAAGATCCAGCGAATATGCGGATTTAAAATCATTCTCATAAAGATTTACATCCGACCATGTAAAATCCCGATCGATTTCCTTGATCCAATAGCAGTCTGTCAGAGACAGCCCCAGATTTTTAAGCATCAGCTTAAACGGAGTCATATTTTTCATGGAAAGCAGATCAAGCCTGATCTGATCCCGCGTAACCGGAACAGCCCGGTTTGTAATCCATCCCTTCAAGGAAGCCTTATCCCTGACTCCTACCGGCAAAAGCCTTTCCATCCCTTGCGCCGGATTTACGGAAATATAGGTAATGCTTCCCTCTTCGTATTTAAAAAGCGCAACCTTGTCGTCTTTATGCATCAAATAAAGCGTCATATGCCCTGTTCCTCTCCCGTTCGAGATGTGCCCCGACCTCAAAATCAAGATAAACTTCTTCCATGTCCTTTATATTATCCCACGCAGCGCCCGCCACATCGGAAATCACGCATCCGTCATACCGGACGATGACGTGAGGCATATCCAGAATCAGCTCCGCCCGTTTGTTCTCTATCGTTTTTTCCATTATAACAACAGCCATGGCAGCCTCCTTTTTGATTCTGCTTATTTTTGCAGCTTGCTGCACTTTTTTATTATATCCAGATAGGCCTCAAAAAGCAACAGATCACATATCGGCTTGTTCTGCATACCGATATGAGCTGCACGCCCGTTTATAAGCAGAGCTGCGCAGCAGCCGAAATCCCTGAAAGGGCGTTTTGCGAATGGGCGAGGGCTGAACTGTTACAATTTATTTTTAAATATTCGTGCAAAGAATTGCTTTTTTCGTGCAAATATCATACACTATAAATAGACTTAGTATGCAAAGGAGCACACGGTTTCTTTGTACACTGAGTGTACCATCAGAAAGGAGTTGATACAATGGCTGGAAATACGACTAACATCAGTATCCGCATGGATGCCGATTTGAAGGCGCGGGCAGATGCTCTGTTTACCGAACTCGGCATGAATCTGACTACGGCATTTAATATTTTTGTGCGCCAGTCGCTTCGCGAAGGGGGCATCCCTTTTGAAGTAAAGCTGGAACAGCCCAACAAAGAAACGGCTGCTGCCATGCTGGAAGCAGAAAGGATCGCAAAAGACCCGGCTGTAAAGGGCTATACTGACCTCGACGAGTTATTTGCAGACTTAAAAAGATGAAAAAAACAAAGTACACCGTCAAATACACGACCAGTTTCAAAAAAGACTATAAACGAGCAATAAAACGCGGTTTAAAAATCGAGCTACTGGAACAGATTGTCGCCTTGCTGGCAATGGGGGAACCATTACCGGATAAAAATCGCGACCATGATCTATCCGGCGATTGGGCAGGTCATCGGGAATGCCATATCCTCCCCGATTGGCTCCTTATCTACCGCATAGAAAATGATGTTCTGATATTAACACTGGCACGCACCGGCACACACAGTGACTTGTTCGGTAAATAAAATCACAAAAATCAGCGCCTTGGTTTTCCCAACCAACAGCGCTGATCTTTTCATGCTATATTATTATTCGTGAACGCTTTCTGTTTCTGTTACAGTTTCCGTTTCTTCTGCGCTTTCCGTCGCTTCCGTTATCGTTTCCGTCACGCTCTCCGTTTCTGCCGCTTCCGTCACACTTTCCGCTTCCGCCGCAGTTTCTGTCTCTGCTGTGCTTTCCGCTTCCGCCGCAGTCTCTGTCTCTACTGCGCTCTCCGTCTCCGTCGTTTCCTCCTCGATCAGTTCCTGCGGCGTTTTCGCAAAGTCCTCCACGATATAGGAATCCACCATATACACCGTTTCACTGCCTTCCGTCTTTACATAATATTTCGACAAAAGATCGCTCTTTGCGCCCGCGTGGATCGTTACGTCTGTGCCGTCGGACAGCGTCGCCGTGATCGTCCGGAACGGCTCGTCAAGTCCGTACTGGCTTAAATCCTCCGGGGATTCGATCACCGTTTCAGAGGTAGTGATGTTGTCGATCTCGCTCAAAAGCATATTCACGCTTTCCTGCTGGATCGGCTCCTCCGGAATGCTTGCTTCCGTCCACACGCCGTCTCCGCCTTTTACAAGCTTCAGCGCATTGTCCCCGGAAACGGTCAGCTCCGTCACATCGTCCTTATTAAAATCCGTTACCGAAACTTCCGGAAGCTCTTCCTTGGTTTCAAAATCGTGGCTGCGGATCAGAAAATATCCTCCCACACAGAGAACGCACACCGCAAGCAGTACGAGCAGCTGGATTTTCTGTTTTTTCATTATCTCTTTTTCCTCCTTACCCAGATCACAATGCCGATTACCAGAGATGCTGCAGGGATGATTCCCATAAACAGAACCGCCAGACGTACCGACGAAGCCATCGGAACCGTCACGACCTCCGCCTGATAGGATTTAACCGGAATGGAAATGCTCTCAGTCTTTCCTGCCATCGTGCTCATCGCATTTGTAAACAGTGTCAGATTATTGTCCATCGTATATCTGTTGGAAACCTCCGTAAACAGCATATCGGAACTGTATACGATGATCTCCGCTGTCTTTTCGGAATCCAGCGCCTTTTCGGCATGTACGCCAACCGCGAAAGGTCCTTCCGGATCGCCGTCCGCTTTTTTCAGCTCGCCGGACTCGTTTAAGCCTGTTTTGCTGTAAGCGCTCTGGGATGTGGACAAAAGCTGCGTTACGGTCACGCCTTCCGTTTCGTCGATCAAAATCGGCTGCGTGTAGGGCATCATGACAAAGTCATAAGTTTTTCCGAATACGTTCTGGGTCAGGCTGTCCGCCTCTACCTCGGGCAGCAGGTAAAGAGGACTCTGATACATCATGCTTTCATCCTGCTCCACGATCAGGCCGTCCCCGATAGAAAGCCCGAAATAGTTCAGCACCTTTGTCAGGTTCGGCATTTCCTCGCTGAAATGCTCCTTATAGGAGGTGCTCAGAAAAATCTTGCCGCCCCTGTTCAGATAATCGATCAGCTTCTGCGCGTCGTCCTCGTTCAGATCGTTTGTGGGCGATAAAATCATAACGCCCGTAGCGTTTTCCGGCACTCCCTCGGAAGTCAGAAGCGTCAGGTTTTCCAGAACCACATTTTCTTTTTTCACGCCGTCTGAAAATGCCGGTTCAAGCGTCTGCTCCCCATAGCCTTCCAGCCGGTATACGGCAGACGTGTTTTCCCCCGTCACATAGGCGATCGCGCTCGTCAAAAGCCCCTCCGCATCATATCCGCTCACCGTCTGCTGATAGGTGGAGGAATTAAAATCATACGCGTACAGGTCACTGTAATTGATTACCTGAAAACGGTCGCCGCATTCCACGATCAGCGAATTGATGGAAATGCTGTCCGTATATTCCTTATAAAAATCCGGCGAAACGACAGGATCCTTATAAACCACTTCGATATGATCAGAAAGATCCGCATAGCTTTCCAGCGTCTTTCCCACCAGCGTATCCTGATTGTTCTCCGCGTTGATCACATAGATCGTCACATCCTCGGACAGCTCCTTTAACATCTTTTTGGTCGTTGCCGTCAAGGAATAGAGCTTCTGGCTGGTCACATCCACCGTCGTATAGCTGTCCGGCAGAGAGGAAACCGCCAGATTTAAAAATACCGCGATCACCAGCACCACTGCGATCATCCCTGTGCTGTAAGCGCCCATGGAAAGGCTTTTGACCGAAATATGATACCGTCTTTTCTGGATGGACTGCACCGTCAAAAACAGGCACACCGCGATCACCGTCAAAAAGTACAGGACAGCCTTCAGATCCAGCGTGCCGCCCAGCATGGCGTTTAATCTGGCGGTAAAATCAAAAGCACTGAGCACCTTTGTGACCGCATTTCCCGCAGAAGAGATCATTGCGGTGATCGAGGACATCATATATCCCACAAACAGCACTGCAAAGCTTAATACCGCCGCGATCACCTGGCTTTCCGTGATCGAGGAAACAAACAGCCCCACCGCAAGGCAGGTCAGCCCGAACAGATAGTAAACGAGGATCGCCGTGTAGCTCTCCCCCATGGGAACCGTGCCATAATGGCTTAAAATCAGCGGAAACGTGCACATCACTGCGATCGGGACTGTAAATACCGTCGCCAGCGCAAAATATTTGCCCATCACGATGCCCGCAACCGATACCGGGCTGGTCAATGTGAGCTGGTCGGTTTTCTGTTTCCGCTCCTCCGCCAGAATCCTCATGGAAAGGATGGGCGTCGTCAGAAGCAGCAAAAACAAAATGCTGGAAACAGTCTCCGCCACGTTCGCATATCCGGAAAGCAGGTTGATTGCAAAAAAGTACAGCCCCGCCATACACACATGCGCCGCGATAAACAGCCAGCCCGTCACCGTCGTAAAAAAGTTTTTCAGTTCTCTTTTATAAATCGCAATCATTTGATAACCTCCTGCCCCTTATCCGTCAGCTCAAGGAAAATGTCCTCCAAAGAGCCGGTCTTTTTCTGTAATACAAGCAGAGGCATATGATTTTCTGCCAGTTCATAAAAAAGCTGTTCCCTGACGTCGGTTCCCGCTTTTTCCACAACGGCTGCGCGCACGGTTCCATTCTCTTCAGAAACGCTGTAACGCTCCACGTTGTCCATATTTGAAAGAAGCGTCCGAAGAAGCGCTGCGCTTCCCTTTACTTCGATTTCCAGCTCCCCTGCGCCCTGCATCTTCTCCTGCAGCCCTTCCGGCGTATCGCTGGCAACAAGTTGCCCTTTGGAAATGATCAGGATCTGGTCGCAGACCGCACTGACCTCCGATAAAATGTGGGAGCTTAAAATAACGGTATGGTCTTTTTTCAGGCTGCGGATCAGCTCGCGCATCTCGATCATCTGCTTGGGGTCAAGACCCACCGTAGGCTCATCCAGAATGATCGTTTCCGGATCGCCCAGAACCGCCTGCGCAAGCCCTACCCTCTGCTTATAACCTTTGGAAAGGTTGGCGATCAGGCGTTTTCTCACGTCTCCAAGCTGCGCTGTATGGATCGACTTTTCGATCGCGGCTTTCCGTTCTTTTGCAGGGATCCTTTTTAATTCCGCCGCAAATTTTAAGTACTCCTCCACTGTCATCTCCTGATACAGCGGCGGGATCTCCGGCAGATAGCCGATTTTTTTCTTTGCCTTTTCCGGCTCCTTTGCGATGTCGAAGCCGTCCACCGTCACCGTGCCGGAGGTCGGCGCCAGATAGCCTGTGACAATGTTCATGGTCGTGGATTTTCCCGCCCCGTTGGGCCCTAAAAATCCATAAATCTGTCCTTCTTCAATCCGGACACTCAGATCTTTTACCGCATAATGGTTTCCGTATTTCTTGACCAGATGCGAAATCTCAATCATAATGAGATCCTCCCTTTCAGTTCCTTTCCCATTATCATAGTTGATAAATGTGTTCAAAGCGGGAGAAATCTGTGATAAAACTGTGTTCATTCCGTGAGGAAAATGTGATTTTGGCTTTGTGGGGCAGGAAGGAATCTTTTCAATCGTATAAAAATAACGCAGACAATATTTCTATCATCTGCGTTACTCATCCGGCATCTTCTTAAAAAATATGCTGCTTTTTCAAATTATTTCTGCACGATGTTCACAAGACGTCCGGGAACGTAGATCTCTTTCACGATCTGCCCGGTCAGCTTGTCTGCAACCGCTTCTTTTCCGGCTGCGATCGCATCCTCTTTGGAAACGTCTGCCGCAACCCTGATCGTCGCGCGCACCTTGCCGTTTACCTGAACCGCGATCTCAATCTCGGATTCCACCGTTTTTGCCTCGTCCCAGACAGGCCAGGTCGTCTCATAGAGACGTCCGCCAAAGTCCATGATCTGCCACAGCTCCTCGGTCATATGGGGCGCAACCGGATTTAAGAGCACGAGCAGCGTCTTAAACTCGTCGCGGGTGATCTTTCCTGCCTTGTAAAAATCGTTGATGAGGGACATCATCGCCGCGATCGCCGTATTGTATTTGAGCGCTTCAAAATCGTTGGAAACTTTTTTGATCGTCTGGTGCATCTTTGTTTCCAGCTCCTTGGAATAGCCGCACTCGTCGGTTACGATCTCCTGAAGCTTCCATACGCGCTCCAAAAATCTGCGGCAGCCCTTTACGCCCTCGTTGCTCCATGCGGCACTCAATTCAAAGGCGCCGATGAACATTTCATAGGTACGCAGCGTATCCGCGCCGAACTCGTTTACAATATCGTCCGGGTTTACCACGTTTCCGCGGGATTTGCTCATCTTTTCGCCGTTCTCGCCAAGGATCATGCCATGGGAGGTACGCTTCTGGTACGGCTCCTTTGTGGGAACCACGCCCTGATCGTACAGGAAGCGGTGCCAGAAACGGGAGTACAGAAGATGAAGCGTCGTATGCTCCATGCCGCCATTGTACCAGTCAACCGGCAGCCAGTATTTCAGCGCTTCCTTGCTTGCCAGCGCGTTTTCGTTGTGCGGGTCGGTATAGCGCAGGAAATACCAGGAAGAACCCGCCCACTGGGGCATCGTATCCGTCTCTCTTTCCGCCTTGCCGCCGCAGCAGGGACAGGTCGTCTCCACCCAGCTTCTCATCGCCGCGATCGGGGACTCGCCGTTGTCTGTCGGCATATAGCTGTCCACGTCGGGAAGCTCCAACGGAAGCTGATCCTCCGGCAGCGGAACATAGCCGCACTTTTCACAGTGAACGATCGGGATCGGCTCGCCCCAGTAACGCTGTCTGGAAAATACCCAGTCGCGCAGCTTGTAGTTGGTCTTTGCCGTGCCGATGCCCTCTTTTTCCAGATGGGAAACGATCGCCTCCTTCGCCTCGGAAACCTCCATGCCGTTTAAGAAGCCGGAATTTACCAGCCTGCCCGTTGCAACGTCCGTAAACGCCGCCTCATTGACGTCCACAGCGCCCTCCGCGCTCTCTACGACCTGAATGATCGGCATGCCGAATTTTTTCGCAAATTCCCAGTCTCTTTCGTCATGCGCGGGAACCGCCATGATCGCGCCCGTGCCGTAGCTCATGAGCACATAGTCGGATACCCAGATCGGGATTTCCTTGCCGTTGACGGGATTTACCGCGGTCAGCCCGTCGATCCGGACGCCGGTTTTCTCCTTTGCAAGCTCCGAACGCTCGAAATCGGACTTTTTGGCAGCCTGCTCCTGATAAGCCCTGATCTCGTCCATATTTTTGATCTCGGACGCAAACTTCTCAATGTAAGGATGCTCCGGGGAAATGACCATATATGTCACGCCAAAAAGCGTATCCGGGCGGGTCGTATAGATGCGCAGCTTATCCTCCTTGCCGGAAATCGCAAAATCCACCTCTGCGCCGGTAGAGCGGCCGATCCAGTTTTTCTGGGAAACCTTGACGCGTTCGATATAATCAACGCCGTCCAGACCTTCCAGCAGCTTGTCCGCATATTCTGTGATCTTCAACATCCACTGGCTCTTGACCTTGCGGACAACCTCTGCACCGCAGCGCTCGCAGTGGCCGTTTACCACTTCCTCGTTGGCAAGCCCGACCTTACAGGAGGTACACCAGTTGATCGGCATTTCCGCCTTGTAGGCAAGCCCCGCCTTAAACAGCTTTAAAAAGATCCACTGCGTCCACTTGTAGTAATCGGGATCCGTCGTGTTTACCTCTCTGTCCCAGTCAAAGGAATAGCCCAAAGACTGCAGCTGCTCTTTGAAATGATGCACATTGTTTTTGGTAACGATCTTCGGATGGATGTGATTTTTGATCGCATAGTTTTCGGTCGGCAGCCCGAACGCGTCCCAGCCCATCGGGTAAAGCACGTTGTAACCTTCCATCCTTCTCTTTCTGGCAACGATGTCCAGCGCCGTGTACGGGCGCGGATGCCCTACGTGAAGTCCCTGCCCGGACGGATAGGGAAACTCCACCAGCGCGTAAAATTTCGGTCTGGAATAGTCGTCTGTCGCCGCAAACGCCCTTTCCTCCTCCCAGATCTTCTGCCATTTCTGTTCGATCTCTTTTGGATTATAAACCCGTTCCATTTGTTTCCTCCTTCAAAAAGAGTGCGCATAAAAAAGGCTCCCCCGTCCCTGTATAGAGACGAGAAAGCCTGTTTCTTCGCGGTACCACTCTACTTTGCGGAAATCAGTTTCCGCACGCTCGATGCGTATAACGGCGCTGCCCGCTTCCTGCTACTCGTACCTGCTTCCCAGCCCGAAACAGACTGCCGAAAGCCTCCTTTCGCAGAAAGGACTCCAAGATCAGTTCAAAAAAGCCTTGCCGCTGCCTCGCACCCTCCGGCAGCTCTCTGAAAGCAGGTCTTTTCCTACTCGTTCTTTTCCCTGTCTTTGAACCTGTCTTAAATTCTGTTCCATTGTACCCAAGCGCGCTGCTTTTGTCAAGCCTGCATTCGCATCGGTTCACGACATACGACGCATAGGGGCACGCCGGCACTCACCGTTTGGCTGCTGCCGTCACTCGAATCCCACGACCTGATTTAAGCCATAGCCCTCTTCATAAAGCAGCTTGATCCGGTCGCCTTCTTTAAAGCGGATGATCCCCGTCAGGTTCTGGTCATTTACATTGACGTCAAAAATATCCTCCTGCCCCTGCAGACAAATATAATAATGGGTGTTGCCTTCGATGACCACAGGCGAAACGATCTCGATCACGCCGGAGACTTCTTTTGCGTCGGAGGAAACTTCGCTGACGATGCCGTTTGTGGAAAGCAGCTCGTTATAGTTTTTCTCACACTCGCGCACCGTATCGCCGATGGCTACCCACTGATATTTCTGAATGTTGATCATCGCATATTTCTTTACCAGCCCGGCTCCGTCCTTCAGCGCCACGAAATAAGTCGGCTCGCCGGAAATATTTAACAGCAGCGGGAATGTGGCGCGGTAATTCAAGTTCTGCACCTGACCTTCCGCAGAAGACATCGCAGACGTCTCCGTCGCGCCCTCTACCTTGTAATAACGGGCTTCCATCGTTCTCTGGTTCATCAGCACAAAGCCTACGTTCGACTGGTCGCCGTTTACGCTCGTCAGACCCGTATATACCCATACGTCGTCGTCCAGCGCGATATAATTGTAGCCCTCCGTGGTGCGGATGCAGTCCCTCTGTCCGAGAATGCTGTTAAAAAAGCCGTGCACCAAAACGCCGTGGTAATCGTACAGCTCGATCAGCCGCTCCGCCGAAAATACCTTGTCGATCCACTGCGGCACTTCCTCTACCGCATAATCCGTGCATTCGCCAGTAACCGCATTGCACAAAACGACTCTTCCGACCGTCTGGCCGCCGAACAGCCCGATGTTGAATTTTTTCACAGGGCATACCCAGAAGGGCGTCCCCTCCTCGTCGATCTCAAAAAAGATCTGGTCGTCAAAAATATATGTCGGGAACTTAAAGCGCAGATGCCTGTAAATGTTGCGGTTAAAATATTCCGACTTGGAATATTTGATCCCCTCTTCCAGCATCACGATTTCCGTATCCTGCGTCGTCATGTCGATCTTCATGTAAGCCGGGATGCCGTTTTTCTGGTTGGTCAGCCATTTGATCGGGCTCGCGTATACGAGCGGCGTCACGCGGACGGGCTTTCCCTGATAGTTGATCTGGGTGTAGTCGTTTGCCACCTCAAACTGGGAAACCATTTCCACCATGCTGCCCATCTTGCGGTCGCCCAGAATCGCCGCCGAATCCCGGTCCAGCAGCGGGATCGTGCTGTAGTCCACTTCCTTGATGTCGTCTGTGAAGTTGCGCTCCTCCACCGTCAGAAGCGCCTGATACTTCTTCGCGTTGACGATCGGGGAAGACAAAATGCTCCCGATCAGATAAACCGCCAGAATCACAAGGAATAAAATTCCCAGCGCCTTTACGAGCTTGAAATCCTTCCAGTTGACCTGCGCGTTTTTGCCGTAAGCCTTCTGGATCTTCACGGTCTGCCGCAGCATATGCAGCAGCGCCCCCGCAATGATCAGCCCCATCAGGAAAAACCAGAAGCCCTCCGAATGAATGTTGATCGCCGGAAGCGTCACATAATAGCAGACAAACACGGCTATCAGCAAAACTGCCGCGCCGATCGTCCAGTAAAGCGCTTTTTTACCCTTTTTCATACAAACCTCCTTGGATGTACTTGTCCTTTCATCGTATCCAAACAACACGCTCCTGTCAAGCAGGCGGAAACGGTTTTACAAAATCTTTATATCTTCTTTATGCTGTATGCACGCTAAAAAAAGTGCGCGCCTTGGCGCCCCGGCATACAAAAACCCGGCGGCAGAAACGTCCTGCCGCCGGATCTTAAAACCGTCCTCTATAAAGCTTATTCTTCGCCGCCCTCTGTCAGCTTGGAAGCCCTTGCCGCGATCTCCTTTTCCTGAACGTCCGAAGGAGCCTGCTCATAGCGCGCAAACGTATATTCATATACGCCGCGTCCGCCTGTCATGGAGCGCAGATCCGTGCAGTAGCCGTACAGATTGGAGGTCGGAACATCCGCCTCGATGATCTGCTTGCCGCCGCTTACGGGCGTCATGCCGAGCACCCTGCCGCGTCTCTTGTTCAAGTCGCCCATTACGTCGCCGGTATAGGAATCCGGAACCGTCACCTTTAAGGAGGAAATCGGCTCCAGCAGCACAGGCCCTGCTTCCATAAAGCCCTTCTTGAACGCCTGAGACGCCGCCATCTTAAACGCCATCTCGGAGGAATCCACCGGATGATAGGAGCCGTCATACAAAACAGCCTTCACGCCGACAACCGGATATGCCGCCAGAGGTCCCTTCTGAACTGCTTCGGCAATTCCCTTTTCCACTGCCGGGAAGTAGTTTTTCGGAACCGCGCCGCCCACAACGACCTGTTCAAACACATAAGGGGATTCCAGATCGCCGGATGCCTCAAAGCGCATCTTGACATGGCCGTACTGACCATGGCCGCCGGACTGCTTTTTATATTTGTATTCCACGTCGGATTTCTTGCGGATCGTCTCTCTGTAGGCAACCTTCGGCTGGGAAAGCTCGATCTTTACCTTGTATTCGTTTTCCAGACGGCTTGCCACGATGTCCAGATGCTGATCGCCCATGCCGTAGATCAGGGACTGATGGTTCTCCGCGTCGTTTACGAGCACAAGCGTCTTATCCTCGTCCGTCATCTTCTGTAAGGACTGGGAAATCTTGTCAATGTCGCCCTTATTTACCGCTTTGTAGCGCTTTGCGGTGTAGGGCTTGGAAAATTCGGTCTTTGCATATGCCACCGGGTTTGCCTTGGTGGAAAGGGTATCTCCGGTCTTTGCCCCGGTCAGCTTTGCAAGCGCGCCCAGATCGCCCGCGTGAAGCTCGCTTACCTCAACGGGTTTGTTGCCCTGCAGCACATAAAGCTTGCCGATCTTTGTCTCCACATCACTGTCGCTGTTATACATATTGTCGTCCGGTTTCAAAACGCCGGAGCATACCTTGATCAGCGAATATTTGCCGATGAAGGGATCCACCATCGTCTTGTAAACATAAGCGGACTTGGGTTTTGCAAAATCATAATCCGCCTGGAAAATACCGTTGGTCTTTAAGCTGATGCCCGCGCACTCCCTGTCCTCGGGGCTGGGCACATATTTCACGATGTCGTCCAGCAGCGTATAAACGCCCTGACACAGCGTGTTGGAGCCCATGGACACCGGAACGATGGAGCCGTCGATCACGTTGGTGCGCAGCGCGGCGCGGATCTCCGCCTCAGAAAACGTCTCGCCGCCAAAATACCGCTCCATGAATTCTTCACTCGTCTCCGCAACCGCCTCCATCAGCGTCTCGCGGCAGATTTCCAAGTTCGGTCTGTTGTAATCCGGGATCTCGCAGGGAACCACGTCCTTGCCCTGCCAGCGGTTGCCCGTCTCGGAAACCACGTTGACATAGCCGACAAAGTGCTCGTTCTCACGGATCGGCAGGTTAAACGGTGCGATCTTCTTGCCGTATTTCTCTTTGAGATCCTCCACGATCTGACGGTAGGAAGCGTTGTCTATGTCCATATTCGTCACATAGATAAAGCGGGGCAGTTTGTACTTCTCGCACAGCTCCCATGCCTTCTCTGTTCCCACCTCAATGCCGGATTTGCCGTTTACTACGATGATCGCCGCCCCCGCAGCCTTCACCGCCTCTTCCACTTCGCCTACAAAATCAAAGTAACCGGGTGTATCTAAAATATTGATCTTCACGCCGTTCCACTCGATCGGGACAACGGATGTGCTGATCGAAATCTGTCTCTTCTGTTCTTCCTTGCCAAAATCGCTGACCGTATTGCCGTCTGCGACCTTCCCCATTCTCGATGTGATACCCGCCAGATAAGCCATCGCTTCCACAAGGCTGGTCTTGCCTGAACCGCCATGGCCTAACAGAACCACGTTACGGATCTTGTCAGTTGTGTAAATGTTCATCTTCATTCCTCCGTATGATGCAAATTCTGGGTATTCTGTCAAAGATTTTTAACGGTCGAAAATCATTCCCAATTTCCCCATGTGGATATTTTACTAAACTTTGTCTGTTTTCGCAAGTCTTTTTAAGCAGATTTAACATGAAATTTCTATAAAAAATAACCTCCCCGATCGGTTGATTTTCGCACTTTAACGTGGTATATTGAAAAGAGCATATAAACGGAGGGTTATTTTTCATGATTATTATTATGAAGCCCGGCGCATCCGCCAAAAATGTGGGCGCCGTAAAGGATTATATCGAATCAAACGGGCTGAGCGCCCATCTTTCGGAGGGGACGCAGGTTACCATCATCGGCGTGGTCGGCGACAAAACAAAGCTGTCGCAGGAAAATATCGCCCTTTTTGATGAAGTGGACCGCATCGTGCCCGTCACCGAAAGCTACAAACTCGCCAACTTAAAATTCCATCCCCAGCCGTCCAGCGTGACGGTGGGCTGCACCGTCATCGGCCCTGACAGCCGCACGGTCATGGCTGGCCCCTGCGCGGTGGAATCAAACGACCAGCTCATGCTCATCGCAGAGGCGGTCAAAAAATGCGGCGCGACCATCCTGCGCGGCGGCGCGTACAAGCCCCGCACCTCCCCCTACTCCTTTCAGGGGCTGGAAGAGGAAGGTCTGAGGTACATGCAGGAAGCCGGAAAAGCCTTCGGGCTTGCCACGATCTGCGAGGTCGTAAGCCTTGAAGCCATCGAAGCGGCAGTCAAATATGTGGACATGATCCAGATCGGCGCACGCAACATGCAGAATTTCATCCTTTTAAAAGAAGCGGGACGCTCCGGGCTTCCCGTCCTGTTAAAGCGCGGTCTGTGCGCCACCATCGACGAATGGTTAAACGCCGCCGAATACATCATGGCGGAAGGCAATCAGAACGTCGTCTTGTGCGAGCGCGGCATCCGTACCTACGAAACGTCCACCCGCAATACCCTTGATTTAAGCGCGGTTCCCGTTTTGAAGGAGCGCACGCACCTTCCCGTGATCGTGGATCCTTCCCACGCGACCGGTTCCTACCGCTATGTTCCCCCGATGGCAAAGGCGGCGCTGGCAAGCGGGGCGGACGGGCTTATGATCGAGGTGCACAACAATCCCGCCTGCGCCCTTTCCGACGGGCCGCAGTCCCTTAACTTTGAAAAATTCGCCCGCCTGACAAAAGAGCTGGAACCCTACTGGGAGCTTTCCGGCAGGCATAACGGATAAAGGAGCGCATATCATGATAAGCTGTGGTTTTATCGGCATCGGCCTGATCGGCGGTTCGATCGCCCGTGCGCTTTCCCAGAACCGGGACGACATCCGCATCATCGCCTGCGATCCCAACGAACAGACGCGCGCCCTTGCGCTTAAGGAAGGCGTTGCCGACGCGGCATATCCCGCCGTAGGGGAAGCCTTTTCAGAATGCGACTATATCTTTTTATGCGCGCCCGTCTCCCGCAATGACGAAAATCTCCAAAAAGTCCTTTCCTATAAAAAGGACGGCTGTATCCTGACGGATGTGGGAAGCGTCAAGGTTCCCATCGACCGCCTGATCCATGAGCTGCATCTGACGGACTGTTTTATCGGCGGACACCCGATGGCAGGCAGCGAGCGCATCGGCTTTGCCAATTCCAAGGCGTCCCTTCTGGAAAACGCCTACTATATTTTTGCGCCCGCCCCCGACGTCCCCGCCGGAAAAATCAGCCAGTTTCAGGAGCTGATCCGCTCCACCGGGGCGATCCCGCTGCTAATCGACAGTCAGAAGCACGACTATGTGACCGCAGCGGTCAGCCACCTGCCCCATATCGTCGCCGCGGCGCTGGTCGGGCTGGTGCGCGACCACGACGATCCGGAACAGCTCATGAAATCCATCGCGGCGGGAGGCTTTAAGGATATTACGCGGATCGCCTCCTCTTCGCCGGTCATGTGGCAGCAGATCTGTATGACCAATACGGTCAATATTTCTTCGCTGCTTCAGGACTACATCAACGCGCTGACCGGTATCAAAAGCAAGCTGGACGCAAAGGATTCGGACGCACTGTATCAGTTTTTTGACGCCGCCCGCTCCTATCGGGAGTCCTTTATCGACGCAGGAAGCGGCCCGATCAAGCGGATCTATTCCCTCCGGGTGGACATTCCCGACGAGGCAGGCTCGCTGGCGGCAGTCGCCACCCTCCTTGCCTTAAACGGCATCAATATCAAAAACATCGGCATCGTCCACAACCGGGAGGCAGAGGAAGGCGTGCTGCGCATCGAGTTTTACGAAGAGGCCGCCATCGGGCGCGCCGCCCGGCTGTTAAACGGGCGCGGCTATACAACGCACTTATAATCCGGCTCTCATTGATAAAAAGAAAGGGTATTTCAAAGGTTATTTTCATGGAAATCACAAAAAGCCGCCCGCTGCGGGGCGAAATCACAGTTCCCGGAGACAAATCCATCTCCCACAGAAGCGTTATGTTCGGCGCAATTTCAGACGGGCTCACGGAAGTGACGAATTTTTTGCAGGGAGCGGACTGCCTTTCCACCATCTCCTGCTTCCAAAAGCTCGGCATCGAAATTGAAAATACGCCGGAAAGGATTTTGGTTCACGGCAAAGGCCTTCACGGGCTTTCTGCGCCGAACAGCGTTTTAGACGCCGGCAATTCCGGCACAACGACCCGGCTCATTTCCGGCATTCTGGCAGGACAGGATTTTTCCTCCACGCTCACCGGGGACGCTTCTATCCAAAAGCGCCCGATGAAGCGGGTCATGGAGCCTCTTTCTTTGATGGGTGCAGACATCAAAAGTAAAAACGACAACGGCTGCGCCCCTCTTTTGATCCGCGGCAGAAGGCTTTCCGGCATCTCCTATTCCACTCCGGTCGCTTCCGCCCAGGTCAAATCTGCCATTTTGCTTGCCGGGCTCTATGCCGACGGCAAAACCTGCGTGACGGAGCCTGCCTTAAGCCGCAACCATACGGAACTGATGCTTTCCGGCTTTGGCGCAGATTTAAAAACAGAAGGGCTGACCGCCGTTTTAACGCCCGGTTCCCCTCTGCACGGTCAAAAAATCGAAGTGCCCGGGGATATTTCCTCCGCCGCCTACTTCCTTGCCGCAGGGCTTCTCGTCCCCGGCTCTGAGCTTCTCATCCGAAACGTCGGCGTCAACCCGACCCGCGCCGGCATCCTTACCGTGATCCGCGCCATGGGCGGCAGCGTCACCCTTTTAAATGAACGGCTCTGCGCCGGGGAACCGGTGGCTGACCTTCTCGTATCCGCTTCCTTACTGCATGGGACGACAGTGGAAGGCGGCCTGATCCCGACGCTCATCGACGAGATCCCTATGATTGCCGTCATGGCGGCATTTGCCGACGGCGAAACGGTCATCCGCGACGCGGCGGAGCTGAAAGTCAAGGAATCCGACCGGATCGCAGCCGTTACAGAGGGGCTGCGCGCGATGGGCTGCGACATCACGCCGACAGAGGACGGCATGATCATCCGGGGCGGAAAACCGCTCTGCGGCGCACCGATCAATTCCTATCTGGATCACCGGATCGCCATGAGCTTTGCGGTCGCTGGACTGTGCGCAGACGGCGTTACCACCATCCGGGACGCGGAGTGCGTCAGCATCAGCTATCCGGCGTTTTATCACGATCTGGAACAGCTGGGACGGTAACCGCATCCAATACCCTCTATCAGGGTATAAAAACAATATAAAAATGCTGTCAGAGGAAATTCATCCCTTTCCTCTGACAGCATTTTTTCAGGTCAATATGGCTCGGACCATTCCCCGTCATAAACTGCAAGCCTGATCTCTTCCCCGACGCCGACGTCCGCGCAGACCCCGACCGAATATACTTCGCCGGCTGCCGCCTGCGTATAAGTCGTACACATCCCCGGCTCTATTTCAAAAACCTCTTCCTGCTCCCCTTTCAGCAGGTGTACCTCGATTGAAAAATCATTCTGATTCTGAAACGTCAGGCAGCCCGTTTCCGACGTCAGTTCTACATCGCTCATTGTGACCGCATATACGCTGTCATCCGCAATGTCCGCGTTTTCTACCGAGCAGTCCCATTTCTGATGGGTTTGCTCCTGACCGCAGCCCGGGCAGCTCCATAAAACTGCCGCCAGCATACCCGTCAGTAAAATATAACGCATTTTTTTCATGTGAGCCTCCATTCCGAAGCGCCTGTGTTCCAAAGCGTCTGCTGTTTCCTACTTTTTCGGATTCATTTCCCACAGATGCGCTTCCTCAAATCCCATCCGGATCAGCTCCTTTACCTGATCATCTGCGTTTTCGTCCGGATGATAAAAACGCAGCATATGGAGTACATTTTTTTCCCTGTCGCCTTCCGGCGCATAGCCGTTTAACAGCTCCAGCGTTTTTTCCTGAAGCTCCTTTGCCTGCGTCCAGTCCGGCAGGGCTGCGCCTGCGAGCCGGCACAGCAGCCCGCAGGCATAGCCCATTTCATAATTGCCCGTCATAACGGACGTTTCATGCTGCGATTTGATCACCACAGACATCCTTGCAAGCTCCGGTACCATCTTTCATTTCCTTTCTGTCCTAGTCCAAACGCTGCCGGATCCTTACAGATCTCCCCTGTTCTTTAAAACAAGCGCTGCGATTGCCACAAGCACCGCGATCAGCCCCGCCCCTGCGCATACGCATGCGGCAACGGTAAGCCAATCTGTCTTTTTTCCAGTGTCCGCATTTTCATCCGTTTCCGTCTCCGGAACAGATTCGATTGTTTCTGTACTTTCCGATTCTGTCTCTGCGCTTTCTGTTTCTGTCTCCGTCATCTCTTCTGTCGTTTCCGTGCTCTCCGTCTCTGCTTCCGTATGCTCTACGCCTGCGGTCGTATTATTGCCGAAATGAGTTCCCGTATTGCCGGAAGAACCGGTCTGGTTCTGCGGCGCAGGCTTTGCCGGCTGCTGAACGGGAGGCTTGCTCTGAGCAGGCGGGTTCTGGCTTCCGGAGGGCTTGCCCGGGTTTGCATTTGCTTTGGGTGCAGGAAACTGCTTTGACAGCTCCATCAGTGTCCATGCCGCCCCTCCCTTTTTGGCTGCGGGCGCTTTGCCTGCGGGAATCAGGATCATGTCCCCTTCCCATACCAATGCCAGCGTCACTTTTTTATGGCCGCGCAGCGCTTCCATCACTTTGTCAGGCATCTGCCCGTGTCCTTTGGCGTTGATCGTGACCGTTTCGCCCTTTTCCTGCGCCTTATAAATCCGGAAGATCACGTCCTGCCAGAACTCTGCCTCCACCTCTTCCGGTGTTTTGATGACAGGTTCTTCTTCCTCGTCCTTTTTATGGCTTTCATGCTTTCCGTCATCATGACTGTTGCCGCTGTCCTGATTGCCGCCGGAAGGCTTATCGTTTTTCTTTGCCCGCACCGTTACGGCTGCCCCGCCGTTTTCATAAAAATCATTCGCCTCGGTGTAGACTCTGCAGATAATCTCCCCATTTTCATCCGGCACCGAAAATACCGCCGTATAGCTGCCGTCGCTTCCCTTTAGATCCTGTTCCAGACGGATCGGCGGCTTTCCCGAAAAGCTCAGGCTGATCCCGATTGGAAGCCCCTTTTTCAACTTGTCGTCGTACGGATTTTGTACGGAAATTTTCAGTTTTACCCTGCCGCCGCCCTTCACTTCCGTCCGGTCGGCAGAAATATCCACATCGGGAACCGCCCTTTTGATCTTGAAATTTTCATATAAAAATGCCGGCTCAAACAATTCGGACTCATGAACCTGTGCACATGCCACATAGCTGCCCGGCGCTTTGGGAGGCGTTTCGCTCTCCGGATAAACCGTCTGCCCGTTCCCTTCGTAGGAGTATGTAATAAACGGCTGCTGCTCTCCTTCCGCCCAGGCTTTTGCCTCTGCCTTCTCCCCGTAAAAAATATCCGGGCACGACAGATACAGCTGGGGCATCTGGGGCTTTTCAGGCTCCTCCGGCTGTTCTGGCTGTTCTGGCTGTTCTGGCTGTTCCGGTTCTTCCGTTTCCTCTGCCTCCAGCGTCAAAACCGTTTTAGCGGTCCGGTATTCCTTCTGATCCGGCGTAAAAATCACGGTTACCTCCTGCCTGCCCGCCGTCAGGACAGCATCCGGATCTGCCCAGGAAAAGCTGCCGCTGACAACCGTCTCCGTGCCGTCCGTCTCTGTGTAGGGCGCAGGATAACCCGTCACCGCCTTGCCGCCTTCCAGCCGGATGTCCTTTAACAACAGCCCTTCCTTCAAAGGAGTGACAGTCCACGGATCTTCCACCACATCCACCGGCGCAGGCTCCACCGTCACATTCACGGACAGATACTGCTTCGGCAACGGCGCCGACGCGTCCGTACCCGCAGAAATCTCTGCCGACGCCCATCCTTCCTGCCCTACAGGCGTCCCTGCGGCAGACACCTCTGCTGCGGGCGTCTCTGTTACAGGCATCTCTGCGGCAGGCGTAAACACCGCTTCTGCCAAAACGGTTCCGACCTTGTCCAGCACCGTCTCCGGATATACCCACGAAAAGGTTCCTCTAACCGTCTGTCCAAGCGCGTCCGTCGCCGTCCCGGACAGGTAGGCGTCCTTTAACTGCTGCCCGTAATAAACGGAGATCTGCGGGATGGAAAACTGCAGCCCCTGCCCCTGCACGGCAGATTCCGTATCCGTTACCCAGCCGCCTGCCGCCTGCGCGGCATTCTGCCCTGCCGTCTCCGCAGCGTTTACCCCAAAGGACGCCGACGGGACAAGCAGCGCTGTCAGGCAAAGAAACGCCAGCGATTTCCGGAATTTCCTGTTTCTGTATGAAAATTCACCGTATTTTTTATCTTTCTTCATGTTGTGCACCTCCCTGCATGGATGAAGCGTCTACGATCTCCTTCTATCTATATAGACGCATCTCCATGCAGAAAGGTTGCAAAATTTTTTTAAAATTCGATTCCCCGGCGCGCGGCGATCTTCTTTTTATAAGGATGCTTGATCCCGCAGATCTCGCTTACATAGTCCGCGGCTTCTACAAAAACTGCATCCGGATTTCTTCCCGTCAGCACAAGCTCCAGCGCTTCCGGCTTATTCAGCACGAAGCTGCGGGCAGCCTCGCGGTCCAAAAGTCCCTGACGGTACGCCGCATTAAATTCATCCAGGATAAGCAGCCCGATCTGACCGCTTTCTGCCAGCATGACCGCCCTTTTCAGCAGACGGTCATGGCATTTTGTGATCTCTTTTTTTGCTTCCTCGGACATGGAAAAGGTAAAGCCGTAATTTCTGTCACAGCGCTCCACCGTGATATTGGGGATGTTTTTTAAGGCTTCCAGCTCAGAGGTCGGCGTCCCCTTCAAAAACTGTACGATATGCACGTTCATCCCGCTGCCCGCCGCCCGCAGCGCCAGCCCCAGCGCCGCCGTCGTCTTTCCCTTCCCGTCTCCGCAGTAAATATGGATCAGCCCCATCGCTTATGCCGGAAAGGAAGCGATCAGCTCGTCGAGCCAGTCTCCCTGCACCTCTTCCACGCGGCCTGCATCGCACAGCCTCGGGATTTCCGGGTCGATCGGAAGCTTTGCAAGCATCGGGATCCCGTAGCCTGCCGCCAGCTCCTCTGCGTGGCTCTCCCCGAAGATCGCATGTCTTTTGCCGCAGTCCGGGCATTCAAAATAGGACATGTTTTCCACGATGCCAAGGATCGGAATATTCATCGCGGACGCCATCTTGACCGCCTTGCTTACGATCATGCCGACCAGCTCCTGCGGAGAGGTCACGACCACGATCCCGTCCACCGGAATCGACTGGAACACCGTCAGCGGCACATCGCCTGTCCCGGGCGGCATATCCACGAACATATAGTCTACATCCTGCCAGATCACATCCGTCCAGAACTGCTTTACCACGCCCGCGATCAGCGGTCCGCGCCAGATCACCGGATCGGTGTCCTGCGGCAGCAAAAGGTTGACGGACATTACCTGCGTCCCGCCGGGGGTCAGCACCGGCAAAATCCCGTTGGGCACGCCTGTTGCCTTCTTTGTCGTGCCGAAGATCTTCGGAATGGACGGTCCTGTGATGTCTGCGTCCAAAACTGCGGTCCGGAAGCCTTTTTTCTGCATCCGGGACGCCAAAAGAGCGGTCACGAGAGATTTTCCCACGCCGCCTTTTCCGCTGACAACGCCGATCACACGGCGTACCTTTGCATGATCGTTGAGTTTTTCCAGCATGCTCTGCGGTTCTGTGCGTTCATTGCAGGAACTGGAGCAGGAAGAACAGTTGTGCGTACAATTTTCGCTCATTTGTATCATTACCTCCGTCTGCGGCATCTTTCCCGACGCCGACTCCGCTTCCTATTGTAATGCAAACCGGATGCAAATACAAGGGATTTTGTCCTGCAAAGGCGAGGCTTCCGCCGCCTGCCAAGGACTGCCGCGGGCTTTCAAAATCATGGTCGAATTTTATAATTTTTTTATTGCTTTTCAAGTTTTTATAGATATAATAGAAAAAGAGAGGTTGTTTTAAATACTTCTTTGGAAAATACTGACGGGATTCCCCCGTCAAAGAAAGGAATAGGAATAGACAAATGGCTGTAATCGATTTAAGCAAGTATGGCATTACCGGCACGACCGAGATCGTGCACAATCCTTCTTACGAGATGCTGTTCGATGAAGAGACCAGACCTGAGTTGGAGGGGTACGAAAAGGGACAGGTCAGCGAGCTGGGCGCGGTAAACGTGATGACCGGCATTTATACGGGACGCTCCCCGAAAGACAAATTCATCGTAATGGACGACAACTCCAAAGATACCGTATGGTGGACCTCCGACGAATACAAAAATGACAATCATCCTGCTACGAAAGAGGCATGGGACGCCTGCAAGGCGATCGCACAGAAAGAGCTGTCCAACAAGCGCCTGTTTGTTGTAGACGCATTCTGCGGCGCAAACCACGATACCCGCATGGCGATCCGCTTCATTATGGAAGTGGCATGGCAGGCTCATTTTGTTACCAATATGTTTATCAAACCCACCGCTGAGGAGCTGGAAAACTTTGAACCCGATTTCATCGTTTACAACGCTTCTAAGGCAAAAGTTGAAAATTATAAGGAGCTGGGCTTAAATTCCGAAACCGCCGCGATGTTCAACATCACTAGCCGCGAGCAGGTTATCTTAAACACATGGTACGGCGGCGAGATGAAGAAGGGCATGTTCTCCATGATGAACTACTATCTGCCGTTAAAGGGCATCGCTTCCATGCACTGCTCTGCAAACACAGATATGAACGGCGAGAACACCGCTATCTTCTTCGGACTTTCCGGAACAGGAAAGACTACTCTGTCTACTGACCCGAAGCGTCTCCTGATCGGTGATGACGAGCACGGCTGGGATGACAACGGCGTATTCAACTTCGAGGGCGGCTGCTATGCAAAGGTTATCAACCTCGACAAGGATTCCGAGCCCGACATCTACAACGCGATCAAACGCAATGCGCTGCTGGAAAACGTCACTCTGGATGAAAACGGCAAGATCGATTTTGCAGACAAGAGCGTAACCGAGAATACCCGCGTTTCCTATCCGATCGACCATATCGAGAAGATCGTCCGCCCGGTATCCGCCGCTCCCGCCGCAAAAAATGTAATTTTCTTATCCGCAGATGCGTTCGGCGTGCTGCCTCCCGTATCCGTCCTGACGCCCGAGCAGACACAGTACTACTTCCTGTCCGGCTTTACCGCAAAGCTTGCAGGCACAGAGCGCGGCATCACAGAGCCCACTCCTACCTTCTCCGCATGCTTCGGTCAGGCGTTCCTCGAGCTGCATCCCACCAAATATGCGGAAGAGCTCGTTAAGAGAATGGAAACAAGCGGCGCGAAAGCCTACCTTGTAAACACCGGCTGGAACGGCACAGGCAAGCGTATTTCCATCAAGGATACCCGCGGCATTATCGACGCGATTTTAAACGGGGATATTTTAAATGCTCCCACCAAGAAGATCCCTTACTTCAACTTTGAAGTTCCCACCGAGCTGCCCGGCGTAGATCCTGCGATCTTAGATCCCCGCGATACATACGCCGACGCTTCCGAATGGGATACAAAGGCAAAGGATCTGGCAGGCAGATTCATCAAGAATTTTGCAAAATACGAAGGCAACGAAGCAGGCAAGGCCCTTGTTGCCGCAGGTCCCCAGTTATAATCCATCGTTATCTGGTTTTAAAGCGTCCGGGCAGCAAGCTGTCCGGACGTTTTTTCATTCGATAGGAAAGATAAGAAAGGAACCATTTTTATGACAGAACGGGAAAAAATGGCTGCCGGAAAGCTGTACGACCCTTTTACGGAAGGGATGCCTGAACAGCGCACAAGGGCACATCAGCTTTGCAGCCAGTACAACTGCACGACCGAAACGGATGCCGACAAGCGGGAAGCCATCCTCAATGAGCTTCTTCCAAACCGCGGGAAAAATGTCTATCTGCAGGGACCGATCCAGTTTGATTTCGGGACAAACATCACGATCGGGGACAACTGCTGGATCGCCGCCGGCGTAACAATCTGCGGCAATGTGACGATCGGGGCAGGCAGCGTCATCGGTGCGGGCAGCGTCGTTACCAGAAATATTCCCCCCAACAGCCTCGCTGCGGGAAACCCCTGCCGCGTCATCCGTCCCATTACCGAAAAAGACCGGCTGGACAACCATCCGGAGCTTTTCTGAGACTTCTTTTCTTACCCTGAAAGCTTCTTTTCTGAGGCTTCTTTTCTGACGATTAAAAAGAGACATGAAAGGGTTCGTTTTAAAAGAAACGTCCCTCATGTCTCTCTTCTTTTCACTTTTTTTCTTTAAGCTTTTTCTTTTAATCCCTTCTGCTTCCAGCTTCCCTTTTTATAACATACAAAGGTCAAAAGTGCGCCGAACAGCCACGAGAGCAGCAGTGAAATATAAATGCAGTCGCTGTTTCCGGTCGGCAGCTCGGGTGTCCTTGTCATCCACGAAATTCCATACGCGATCGGCACGCGCACTACGACCGTCGTAAGCAAGGAGATCCACATGGGAGTCATCGTATCTCCCGCCCCGCGCATGATGCCGGAAAGCCCCTGCGTTACCGCCATCGCGATATATCCTACTGCCAAAATACGCATCAGGTGCATGCTCAGATCCACCAGTCCCGCCGTATTTGTAAATACGCCCATCAGATGTCTGCCAAACATCAGGATCAAAACCGTGATTATGGCAGAAACGCCCGCCGCGATCAGCGTCCCCTGCTTTGCGCCCTGCGTCACGCGGTCATATTTTTTTGCCCCCACGTTCTGTCCCGCATAAGTCGTCAGCGCCGTCCCGAAGGAAAAATTCGGCATCATGGCAAACCCGTCCACGCGCATTACGATCACGTTTGCCGCGATAAACGCTTCCCCGAAGCTGTTCGTCAAGGACTGGACGACGATCATCGCCATGGAAAAGATCGCCTGCGTCGCGCCGGAGGGCAGCCCCAGCCGCACCATGTCCAGCGTATGCCTGCCCGTCGGAATAAAGTCCTTCGCATGCAGTTCAAAAATATCCTTCATATGCATCAGCTTCCACATGCACAATACAGCGGAAACCGCCTGGGCGATCGCCGTCGCCAGCGCCACGCCCGCCACCCCCATATGAAAGGACGCCACGAACACCACGTCGAGCACAATGTTTAAAACCGTCGCCACAAGCAGATAGACAAGGGCGGAAACCGAATCCCCAAGCCCCCGCAAAATACCGCTTAAAATATTGTAGTAGGCAAGTCCCGCCACGCCGATAAATAAAATATCCAGATAATCCCTGCACCAGTAAAAAATGCTCTCCGGCGTATTTAACAGCTTTAAAAGCGGCGGAACTATCAGCGGCCCCACGATCATGATAAACACCGACGCAATCGCCGTCAGCGTCACGCACGTCCCCACCGTACTGGACAGCTCCTCTTTTTCCCGCGCGCCAAAATACTGGGAAACCATAATGCTTGCCCCCACCGAAATACCGATAAACAAAACAAGCAGCAAATTCAGGATCGGACTGGCACTCCCGACCGCAGCAAGCGCGTTGTCTCCCACATATTTTCCGACCACGATCGAATCTACCGTATTGTAAAGCTGCTGGGCGATATTGCCGATCAGCATCGGGATCGCGAACAGTATGATTTTCTCCCAAGGCGCCCCTTCCGTCATGTCTGTGGGCGCAAACAGTTTTTTCAGCATACTTCCCCTCCTCTTACCTATCCGTACAGCTTTTATTTCTCTGCGGCGAAACTGTCCTTCTGCCGTTTTTTCGCCGTTTTTTTCATTATAAGCTGTTTTATCCCATTTGACAACGTGATATAATGGGGATATATAAAAAGAGATTAAAAAGAAGTGGAAGTTCTTTCCTTTTCCGGTCACTGTCAACAGAATTCAAAAGGAGGTTTTTATGAAACACAAGCTTTCGTCCTTTCTTATCGGCGATCTTATTTTGTTTGCCGCCCTTCTCCTTGCCCCTCCGCTGTCCGGGATTTTTCGTATCGTGCAGACCGTCCTTCTTCTCCTTTCAGGGCTTGCCGCCCTCTGGCTGATCGTGCAGATCTCCCGGCAGAAGGAAACCATTTCCGGTGTACTCCTTTTAAAGCTGGAACCCGACGACCAATTCAACCCTTCCCAGTATCTTTCCAGAGGCGGCACGCCCTGTGCGGGATCTGACGGGAAATACAAAGCAACCTTCCAATTCCCGGATCAGACGGAGCAGGCCTTTTCCCTTTCCTGCCGTCAGGCGGCAAAGCTTTCTCCCGGAATGCGGGGAACGCTTTGCTTCCGGGAGCACGTATATCTTTCCTTTAACGGTTTGCAAAAATAGTAAAAAAGAGTCCGGGAATAGCCATCTCATCTGGCTCCCCGGACTCTCTGGATCTGCCTATTCTTTTATTCTGTACAGTATTCCCCCGCGCCAATTTGCTCCGAATATGCTTTCACATACAGCTTTTCTGCCGTTTTTTCCACGATACAGAGCGCCAGTCCGTTAAAGGATGTCCGACTGTCGGAAATATCCGGTTCATGGCATGCCGGATCCCCATTTCCAACACCAATGATCTTCCCTCCTTCTGCTTCAAAGCGAATCGGCACACAGCTATGAGGGCACAATCTTCCTTCTTTGTCCGTCACTCTCGCTTGAATCAGTTTCTGCTCTTCTCCGTCATATACACAGCGCAATTCTATATGATCCGGTTCTCCTGCCGTTTCGTGAAGCTCGAAGGCAGCCTCTGCACCATTGCGGTATCCGACCGCACGCAATGTTCCAGGCTCATACGTCAGGTTCCATGCGCTAATCTTCCCTCTTTCATGTCGTTTTCTTCCCTGACTTACCCCGTTTACAAACAGTTCCACCTCATCGCAGTTGGAATATGCTTCAAACCGGAGGGTTTCACCCTCCTTTCCCGGCCATGTCCAATGCGGAAGCACGTGTACCATCGGTTCCTGTGTCCAGATGCTCTTCCAATAATAAAATACATCCTTTTCAAAGCCGCAGAAATCCATCGCTCCATAACTGCTGATAACCGCCGGCCAGTTCCACGGAAACGTTTCCCCGCGGTAATCAAAAGCTGTCCAGATAAACATTCCTCCAAGCTCCGGCGTTTTGATGCGATTGTTTGCATAAACGTTGGTCAGCTTCATGCTCGCGATCGCACCCCCCATAGTCCCCGGATCAATACCGATCTTTCTCATGAGCTTCGCATAATAGCTTTCCCCTTCATAGCAGTCACACCAGCCATGCTCCGGCGAATCCTCATAAACGCTGCGCGTTGAAAGAAAGCTTGCATCCTCCGTTGCCATCACCCTCACTTCCGGATGGCCATCTAAAAGCTCTCTTGCCTCCCCGCAGTCATAATTGTATCCGGCTACATCTGCAATCAGCTGATAGGACAGATCGCCTCTGCCAAACTGTGTTGCTGTTGTAAACGGACGATCCGGATCATATGTTTTCCCAATCTCGATCAACCGTTTTAAAATACGCTTTCCCTGTGGCCAGAGTTCAGCAAATTCCTCATTTTCCAGACAATACATATATACGCAGGGATGGTTTCTGGAGCTTTTGATCATGTCTTCAAAATCTTCCAGGCTTTCCCGTGCCATATCGAAATGCCGGATCTCGTTCAGCACAAGAATTCCCATTTCATCGCAAAGTTCCAGCAGCCTTCCCGTTGCCGTATGATGCGCGGAACGATATGCATTTCCACCCATATCCCGGATTCTCTTCAGACGGTACCGGAGCACATCATCCGGCATTGCGATGCCGACTCCTGCAAAATCCTGATGCACGCATACACCCTTTAATTCCACATGCTTTCCATTCAAAATCAAGCCTTCTCGCGTATAAACTGCACTGCGGATCCCGAATTTAATCCGCTCCACATCCTCTTCGCTATTTTCTCCAATCCGGATCTCTGCCGTATAAAGCGCCGGATTTTCCGTATCCCACAGCTGCGGATTTGCAATTTCCATCTGCATATTTACACAGGCACTACCCAGTGCCGGAACATCAGCAAGTATTTTTGTTTCTCCTGCCTGTTTTCCATCCGGGTCAAAAATATTCACTGTTATGTCGGCCTGATGTGCCGCCGTAAGCGCGCTTTCCAGCTCAATCCGAAGCTCCAAACCGGCATTTTTTTCATCCAGCCGCGCTGTCCGGACCAGACAGCCGTTCCGCGCCACATGCAGCCCCGGCAATACTTTCAGCCAGACGTCTCGATAGATTCCGGCCCCTTCTCCCCACCAGCCCTCTGCAACTTCACAGTTGGTTCTGACGAGCACCACATTAACGCCCTCATCTCCATACAAAACATGCTCGGTTATATCCATCTCAAATGCTGAATATCCGGAAAAATGCGTATTCAACAGGCTTCCGTTTACCCAGATGGTGCTGTCCCGCATCACGCCGTCAAATTCCAGCACAATCCTCTTTCCTTCATATTCCCCCGGAAGCCGGAATGCCTTTCGGTAATATGCTTCGCCGTTTGGAAGGCAGTCGCCTCCCAGATTATGCAGCCCTGTTCCGGAAGACACTCTTCCCGGATCAAAATAGTCCTGTCTCATCCGCCAGTCATGCGGCAGCGTTACCTCTTCCCAGTCATCTGTCAAACGTTCCGCCAGATTCATGCACTGATTTCCGGCTTTTTCTCCTGTCTGCCCAAAAATTGCCCAGAACCGCTCCGGCAAAGGATAAAAACGGCCTTCTTCATTCGTCGCATTGGACGGTCCTCCGCAAACGCTGCATTTGCCGCGTCCATCTGCTATTTTTTGTTCCAGTTTTCCCGCATGAAACATCCATCCTTCATTAAATCTGATTTTCATCCGCCATTTCCTCTCTTTCTGCAGTATCCGCCCCTGATGATCCTGACAGCAGTTTTCTGCCTTGGCAATGCACTATTTTTCCTCCGAATCCAGCTCCATGCCGGCTGTTTCTTTTGTCGTCAATGCCAAAAACAGCATACCGGCTCCCAGCGTAATCACGCCGCCCCACAGGCACAGGCTCTTTAACGGGATCATCGCAACCAGCATCGCATAAACTGTCGTGGATACCAGCGTTGCAACCAGAATAATCACCGCATTGACAGAAACGATCGATGCACGGAGCCTTGTGGGCGCAATCTCGCTCGTCATCATCGTGATCGTATTGTTAGACGTCCAATAGCTCCCGATCGCACCGCCCAAAAGCAATCCTACCAGGATGGGATTCATACCGGATTCCGAACCGAGAATAAAACCGATCTGACATGCCAGCGCGATCACGCCAAATAAAATGACCGTAAATTTTCTGCCCATCTTATCGCTGATAAACCCGCTGATAAACAACAGCACCGCCCATGCGATCGGATAGAAAAACAACGCCTGCGTAACTGCGTCCGTGCTCATCCCACCCATTGTCATAATGGACTCATAATACCCGGTAAACGCCATCATACCGCACATGAACAGACAGGTAGCGATCATCTGATTACGCATTTCCCTGCTTTTAACGATTGCTTTAAAGCCTGCGATCATTCCGGATTTATCCTTTTTCGCCGCGGCTTTCACATCATCCGCTTTCAGCTCCTGCTCCAGCGTTTCGATGCGCCTGGCCATAAATACTTTTGTTTCCCGGGAAGCCACAAGCGCAATAATACCAAGGATCAGGCCCGCCAGCGCAGGAACAAGATAGATCATCCTCCAGTTTGTCGCATCCACTGACAGGAAAGTACCTCTCATTACTGCAATTAAAACGATTCCAACCGTTCCGATTGCTTTTGTCACAGAATAAAATACCCCGCGCTTCTTATCCGGAGAAACCTCCATAATGTAAAGCACCTGAAAATCCGTCGCGGTAAAAAATCCTACCACTGTACGTCCGAGAAAATAAACCGGCGCATTCGGTGCGACCGCGCACAACAACATGCCGGCTCCCATTCCGAGCGCGCTGATCACAAAAAACGGCTTTCTTCCATATTTATCCGACATCGATTTGAACACCGACGCCATCAAAGAGGCAAGCAGTGTCAAAAGTGATACAATCGACATCAGAGAAAGCCCCGTCTTATAATCCACCCCCATCTGGTTGACAAACAGGTCGTTGATAATCGATGACTGGATTGCCCCCGATGCGCTGCTGGCATATTCATCCAGCAGATGCACCAGGGCTACCATTACGACCAGAACTGCCATATATCCCTTATATTCCGGCTTTTGCTGTTCTTTTTTCCATTTCTGGATCTCCGCCTGCTTTCGTGCCCTTGGATCTTTCTTCATCCCCATATGAATACCCTCCTTCTTTTTCTGCCACCGTATAGGTTGACATTGAATATAAAAACATGATACGCTCAAAACATCCCATCCACAATGGCGCGGGATTGACAGGAAAAGCTTTTCTGTATCATTTTTTGCATCTTTATTTTATGGAGGAAAGGCACATGCGGGAATCTATTTCATCCAAGCAAACACTTACCATGAGAAACATCATCCATATGTACGCGGAATCCGAAACCGGGCCTGCCCGCAGCAATATCCGCTATGGAAGGATGCAGGCTCCGCTGGCCCTGAGCATATACCGGATGCGGGAGGAAAGCGGATTTTATCTTCTTGCCGACAGGGACGGCGCCCGGTCTACTACATGGAGTGCAGACACGCTTGCACAGCTCAATGTAATCGCCCCTCTTAAGCAGCGTTACCACAGCCATGACTATTTTGAGCTTATCTATGTGCTGGAAGGGGAGATCAACGAGTGGATCGAGGAACAATGCATCCGCCTAAAGCCCGGGGACTGTATCCTTCTGGACAAAAATATCCGTCATATAGAAGAATATTTTGACAAGGATCACACGGCTGCCTGCGTTTTTCTGGCAATGGACGATGAATGCATACGAGCCATGGCTTCCAGCGAATTTCCTTACGAAAACACCCAGAGTATCCTCCATTTTTTACTTTCCCACTTGAACCACGAAGAAACGACGCTGAAATCATTTTACCATTTCCGCGCCGCCAATTCCGCCGTGTCTTCCTTTTCTTCCGCCGAGAATGAATTAAACGCCATTTTAATGGAACTGACCGAAAAAACACCCGGATTTATTCTCATGATCCAGGGACATCTGCGCCGTCTCTTCGGAATCCTCGAGCATCCGAAAGAATACGAGCAGCTTTCTGCATTCAATACAATCGGCCGCAGGGAAGAAATCATCGCCCAGATCAATTTGCTCATGGAATCTTCCATGGGACTGCTTACCAAAGAGGAGCTTGCCGAGCGGATGAACTACAATACCGCCTATCTTTGCCGCATCATAAAAAGCAGCCTCGGCAAAAGCTTTACCCAGTACCGCCTTTTGATCCGGCTTAAGGCAGCCGAAACGCTGCTCATTGAGTCCCGGCTGAGTATTGTGGAAATCTGTGAAAAGCTCCGGTTTTCAAACCGCACCTATTTTTATCACGCTTTTGAAACGGCAACCGGAATGACCCCTCAGGAGTTTCGGGACAGGAAAAAAATCAGCCTTTCTTCTTATAACAGCTGATCTTTGAATCTACTACCGCTTCACACGCCCGGCAATATTTTATCATTTACTGATTCCGTAATTTAAAAAGGCTCCGGACTGATGTATCAGCCAGAGCCTTTTTCATGACGGCTGCGTTATTCTGCTTTTATCCCCTGAGCCGCCGCGGCTTCATTTACTTCCGCCAGCATCTTTGACAGTCCCTTGCTTTCATAATTTGCAAGCAGGTCGTCAACCATTTTATCAACCGGATCCGTCCCCATCATAATTTGGAGCAAATCGTCATTCGTATTATATACAAAAGAATCTTTCAGCGGTGTCGAAATGAATAATACACTGTCATAATATTTCGGAAGCGTTCCGTTCTTTACTGCATCCTCATGGCGCTCTTCATTCAGCTTACGGTATTCCTCTGGAATCGTAGACGGGAAGGACATATCCCATGTTTCAGGATTCCACATTGCCAATGCGGAAATATTGGAGTTTACATTACAAAACGTATATTTATCAGAAAGGTTCACTCCTTCTTTCATCACAACCTGTCCGTTATCCAATTCATAATCCTCGCCTTCAAATCCGCAGAATACAAGGCGGCTGCCCTCTTCTGAATACAAATAATCATACAGCCTGCAGATTGCATCCATTTTAACATCGTCTACACCTGATGAAATATAAGATTCCGACCATGCTTCCGTATCAATAAAATAATATTTATTGCCGTCTTTGGCAGGATATAACTTTGCAATCCGGTTATCCTCAAGAAAACTTCCTTCCCCATAAAGGGCGTCATAATCGCGGGCAATATTATCGTATAATCTGGCAGGTCCCGCCCATGCGAATACCATCGCTGCGCTCTGCCCCTGCAAATATTTTTCCTTACTGGTTTCCAGCTTTGCCAATGCAATATCTTTTTCAATCACGCCTTCCTCATACATGTCTCGCCCAAACTGCATCGCATCTACAAGGGCATCACGATCTGCAAAGTAACTGGGAACAAACTGCCCGTTTTCATCCGCAACCCATTTTTTATCAATAATTCCTGCATACGGATATACAAAGCCGCCGATCAGTTCCGGCAGTGCCTGTGTCATACCGGAAACATTCTTTCCTTCCGGATCCGCCGCAATAATCTTTTTGATCATCTCACAAAATTCTTCATACGTCTCCGGTTCTTCCGTTACTCCTGCAGCCTGCGCCAAATCCCACCTGTATACGACATTCCGGTCCAGTACGCTATAACTGATGTCCCCATATGTCGTTCTGGGAATCATATAAAATTTCCCATCTCTTTTTGCGGCTTGTGCGCGCTCCATTTGCATGTGTTCTTCCAGCGACGGATAAGCGCTCAGATCATCCGGAAGCGCCCGGATTACCCCCTGTTCGATCCAGTTACTGTAAAAAGACTGTCCCACAAAGTCGCCTACAAAAATATCCGGAAGCTGTCCGTTTGTCGCCCACAGCTGAACTTTCTGAGACGCATCATCCCACGTAATATTTTGCGCAACCAGCTTTACTCCTGTTTTTTCTTCAATCTGCTTTAAAATTGGATCGTCCGGATTAGCAAGCCCGTCCTCCGCGCCCCAAATTGCAACGCTGACTTCTATGGTTTCCCCTGCTGCTTCTTTTTCAGACTCACTGCTGTCTGCAGCTTCATTCCCCAAAGCCGCCTCTTTGCTCCCCGGCATTGCATCCGGCTCTTTGGCGCTGCCGCACCCTGTCAGCATTCCTGCCAAAAGCGCCCCGCTCAAAACAAGTGACAACATCTGTTTTCTTTTTTTCATACCCTGCTCTCCTTTGCTTTTTAATACAAGGGACATTTCTTTGTCCACTGTTTTCAGGATTCATTCTTTTACAGATCCGATCATAACTCCCTTTACAAAATATTTCTGCAAAAATGGATACAGGCAGAGGATCGGAACCATCGTTACCACAATTGCCGCCATCTGAACCGACTGGACAAACACCTTATCCCCAGACAACATATTTTGTGCCTGACTGCCCAACTGGGTATTGAAGCTTACCAGAATATCACGCAGATAAATCTGCAGCGGCTTTATGTTTTTGTCATTGATATACAAAAATGCCTCCCACCATCCATTCCACCGTTCTACCGCATAAAACAAAGCAAATGTTGCCATAAACGGCTTGGAAATCGGAACAAATATTTTTATCAGTATCGTCCACTCATTCGCGCCGTCTATGCGGGCCGCTTCTTCCAAACTGATTGGCAGCCCTGCGAAATAATTTTTCATAATGATCAAATAGTAGGTGCTGATCAGCGTCGGAAGAATCATGCACCATACGGTATTATCCAGTTGCAGGTCGCAGACGACTAAATATGTTGGGATCAATCCGCCTGAAAACAACATCGTAAACAAAATCGCGCTCAGGAAAAATCTTCTGCCTATCAGTCTTCTGCGGCTCAGAACATAGGCGCCTATTACAGACAATATCATATTCAGGCTCGTTCCCACAATTGTTACAAACAACGTTGTTCCAAGAGATCTAAAAAAATATTCGTCCTCTATAATCGCCTTATATCCCGTCAAATCAAACACATGCGGATACAGATACGGAGAATACTTTGCACTTGCAACCGTATTGGAGACAGACACGATAAGCACATTATAAATTGGATACAGCGTAATCAGCGCCAATACCCCAAATCCGATATAGAGACAGATTTCAAAGACTGTCAGCCGACGTTTCTTTTTTACTTTCATAGCTTACCGCCTCCCCTAAAACAACCCATCTTCACCAAGTTTTGTAGTGATCTTATTTGCGCCCCAGATCATAAAGACTCCTATTACTGATTTAAGCAGTCCAATCGCCGTCGTATATCCGAAATTAGTCCCCACCATAAAAGACTGACGATATACATATGTATCGATAATATCTGCCACCGGATATACCGGAGAAGAATAGAGATTGAATATCTGGTCAAAAGATGCTCCGCTCATGATGGATCCCACCTGCAAAATAAGCATGATACACACTGTACTCCTTATCCCCGGCCATGTAATATGTATCATTTTCTGAAAGCGATTTGCCCCGTCAATTCCTGCCGCTTCATAAAGCTGCTGATCAATACTTGTCAGCGCCGCCATATAAATAATCGAATCCCAACCAAACTCTTTCCAAATATTTGAAATCCAAATAAACGGCCTGAACGACTTCAGCGACATAAGCGGGGCAACCTCTTCCATTCCCAGCCCTCCAAGGACCTGATTGATAATGCCGTTTGACGCAAACATATTGATCAGGATACCTGACAGTACAACCCACGAAATAAAATGGGGGAACGTAAACACTGTCTGAAAAAACTTCTTTGCCCTCGGATGCCGGATTTCATTTAGCAGAATTGCTATGACAATCGGTACAGGAAAGTGGAATAAAAGCTTTCCAGCACTAAAGATCAAGGTGTTTTTAAAAGCTCTCCAAAATTCCATATCCCCAAACATTGTCTTAAAATGCTCAAATCCTATCCATGGGCTTGCCCACATCCCCACATCATACCGATAGCTCCGAAATGCCAGCGTAATCCCTCCCATAGGAAGATAACAAAAGACAACGTACCACAGCAACACCGGGAAAAGAAGTGCATACAGCATCCAATCATTTTTCAGCCGTTTCCCCACCATTTTAAAAGACCGCTCCTTCTTTGGTTTGTTCTTTTTCATATTCAACCACCCGCTCCCTTTCCTGAATGTGATTTTATTATAAATTTTTTTAATTTCTTAAAGTATGGAAAAATCACATGAAATTTCCCCCAAAAATGGATTACAGCAATATTTTTATGCATTTTCTTTATTTTTTGATAAATTTATGTAATTTCTTTAGGTATTATTTTATTTTTCCATGTTCATTGTCCCCTGAAAATGATATACTTCATCATAACAAGGAGGAAGGCAATATGAAAAAGCTGTTTTTAAAACCAATTCAAAAACAATTTCAGATTATTTTGTGCTGTCTGATTGCCATTGGACTTTTCCTGTCCGCCCTCTGTTATCGGGTAATTGATAATCTTATGACTGAAAATGCCGCCGCCTATTCTTACAATACGGCTCATAAATTTTATTCAGAAGTTGAATTTTTATTTAATCGGATCGACGCTATTTTTAACAGCCTCCTTTTCGATGAAAATATAGAGCAGTTTCTTCATCATCCCTTTTCTGCAAAGACACCCGCCTACCTGTCTTCCCTGCAGACACAGTTTTCCTCTTTTAGCCTGATGAATCAGGATCTTGCCGAAATCGCCCTGGTTTCCCCTGAAATGTCCTGGTCTACCTATTTTGACGCTTCTGCCCTCCGCCGTTTTTCCGACCAGCTAAACGGCGTTTATGGTACTTCCTGTTTTGGCCTGCATTCCTCTTCGCTCTTCACAAGCCGGGCAAACCGCAAACCCCTGCTGGTTTTCGGACATAACGTATACGGAATGCACGATACTTCTTTATATGGAGATTATCTTGGAAGCATCATCCTATCCGTCGATCTCTCCCGCTCCTCCATTACGATCCCTGCTGACAGCCGCTCTTCCACCTGCTTTTTTCTTGTGGACAGACAGGGCAGCATTTTCCCTTTTAACTGCCTTGCCGATCAGTGCAGCGATGTCCTTTCCCAAATGGAATGCCTTTCTCCCGAAACGCTCTCCTGTCAAACGCAGGACTATCTTATCTACACACAATATATGGACAAAGCCGGGATATTTCTTGTCAGCGCCATGAATCGGCACGAATTAAACCGGGATATTATGAAAGCCGCTGCAATTTTAATCGGAATTACTGCGCTTTCCCTGATTTTTGTCCTTCTTTTAATGTATCTTATTTTAAGCGGTATTGTCCGTCCTCTGCGTCTGCTTTTCTCCTATATTAATGAGGTAAAAAGCGCCCCTTTGTCCTGGGATCATGAAGCCCTCCGCCTCACAGGATGTGCCGAACTTGTCAGCATCAGCGCTTCTTTTAATGACATGCTGGATAAACAACGCAATCTCAATCAGCAATTGCAGGATGCGACCGTAAAACTTTATGAAACAAAACTTGGATTAAAACAGGCCGAACTGGATTATCTGAGGAGCCAAATCAACCCGCACTTTCTTTATAATACTTTGGAAACGATTCAGGCGCTTGCCGTTGAACAACAGGCTCCTGAAATTGCAGATGCTGCTGCAGCCCTCGGGAAGCTTCTCCGCCACAGCATCAAAGGCAGCCCAACCGTTCCTTTTTCTCAGGAACTGGAGCTTACGCATGCCTATCTTACAATCCAGAAACTGCGTTTTCCAAACCGTTTAAATGTTTTAGAGAGTGTCCGCGAAAACACGCTCTCCATTCCGGTAATGAAATTGCTCCTGCAGCCGCTTATCGAAAATGCCGTTTTTCACGGTATTGAACCGAAATCCGGAGCCTGCACGCTATTTCTGGGCGCACGTCTGGAACAGGACGATCTGCTCATAAGCGTCTATGACGACGGCGCCGGGATAAAACCCGAGCAGCTCAAGCAGATCCGCTCCGCCCTCGAAACATCCGTTTCCAGCCATAGCAGCGAACATGTAGGCCTTATCAATGTCCAGCACCGCATCCGGCTCCGATACGGCGAGCCTTACGGCATTACCATATCCAGCGCCCCCGATGAAGGGACACGCGTCATTGTACGCCTTCCCGCAAACCCAGAAAGGAATCCGTTATGCTAAAAGTATTTCTTGTCGATGATGAAATCCGCGTTTTAAACCATTTAAAACTTGCCGTAAACTGGAACGATCTCGGACTTACCGTTTCGGGTTATGCCTCAAACGGTCTTGAAGCCCTCGAACTTTTGAAAAAAGATCCGCCAGATATTCTCATTACCGATATCCGGATGCCCGGAATAAACGGGCTTGAACTTTGCCGCCGTCTCCGGGAAACAAATCCGGAAATGCCGATCATCCTTTTAACCGGTTATTCAGATTTTGAATATGCCAAATGCGCTATTGAACTCCAAGTTACCGATTACTGTTTAAAGCCAATCGATACCGCCGCTTTATCAGAAACCCTCCGGCGCTGTATCAAAAAATGCTATAACCGTGTTTCTACCCGTGCGGACGCCCTGCTAGACCTGATTGAAACGGAAAATACTGCAGAAATCCGACGCGCATTTTCCGATCTGGGACTCCGCAGCCATGCCCTTTATCTGGCAGGTTCCATCGGTGTCCATAACATCGAAAAGCAGCTCCATGCAGATTTGTCCTACAAAGTAGGAAAACATAAATATTTATATTTTTCATCCTCGCCCATGGACAAAAATGCCGCCTTAAAGGTTCTTGCTTACGCTCAGGGCAGATGCGGCATCGGTCTTCCTTCTTCCCCTTTTTCATATGGAGAACTTGCACACGCCATCGATGATGTGCTGGTTATGACTTTTCAATACTTTATCAACAAAGCCCCTACGCTTTGCTCCGATCTGATTCCGGAAAATATGAGCGACCGCATTTTTGCCGAATTTGAAGAAAAAAAAGACAGCCCCCGGCTGCTAAAACCTTGGCTGCATAATTTAGCCATATCCAACTGTTCGATGCTTTTTAATATCCGTACAGCTTTCCGCCTTTTTAACCGCGTTGCCATGTGTCCGGCTTTTTCCAATAACGGCGATGACGAATCCTATTTGTACGGCTTTGAGCAGATGGCTTCTGAATATCTCCATTTTTCGGATCTTCTGGATAAACTTGCCGCCTCTATTCATATTTCAGACATTTCTGGTGCTTCCACTTTTTCAGGATCCGGAAATTTTCTGGCAATTTTAAATTACCTGAACGCAAACTATGCTTCAGATATTTCCCTGAAAAAAATATCCGAAGAGTTCCATTTAAATTCCTCGTATATCAGCCAGCTCATTAAAGCCGAAACCGGTCTTACTTATACACAATACGTTACGGCGCTGCGGATTAATAAGGCGAAAGAACTTTTAAAAACAACCTCGCTATCCCTTTTGGAAATCAGCGAGGCTGTCGGATTTAACGATTACTTTTATTTTATCAAAAAATTCAAAAAGGAAACCGGCGTTACCCCGGGTAAATACGCGGACAGCTGATCCGCATTATTCTATAATGACCTGATCCGCCATCATAAACGCGCCTTTCGTCCCATGGTAGCACGCCCAGTCCGGCTGGATATTGACATTTTCCGCCACGATCCGGATAAAGCGCGCCTCCCGCCCCACTTTCAGGCAGACGTCCCGACGTTCAATCTCGTGCTCCTTTGTCCGGATGTCGAGCGTCTCTTCCGAAACAAGCTCCATGCCGTCCCGGTCTGTCCCCGCCCATACGCAGACCTTTCCCGGGTACAGGATCCCGGAACGGTGGTGGCTCAAAAACCCGATCCTGACACTTTCGATTTCCTGCGCCCGATCAAGCGTCAGCGTCACGTCCAGATCATGCTGCGTTCCCAGCCAGCGCCCGTCCTGATAATCCAGACTTCCGCGCCTGCCGTCCAGCAGGTCGTATGCGCCGTTTCTGTTAAATACCCGGCGCGGGTCAAAGGCGTTGGCGCTTTCGATCGCTTCTGCCTCAATTCCAAAAAAGATACGGCATACGGCAGTCCTGCTTTCCAAAAAGCCGTCGCAAAAAGCTTTTGCCCGGATTTCGGTATCCTCTGATAAAACAAGCGGCTTTTCATAGCGAAGGCTCTTTTTGTCCGGTTCCGTCCCGTCCAGCGTATAAAAAATCTCTCCCTCCGCTTCTATGCGGCACTCTGCGGTTTCGCCCTTTTTCAGCACCCGGTCCCCGCCCGGAAACTTCGGCATCGCCGCCGGGAAAAGCCGGTTTTTGCGCTTTGTACAAGCGTCCTCCCCGGCAGTCTTCTGCATCGCTGCATACCGGGGGATATATCCGTCCGTCTCAGACGGATTTTTCAGATAAGCCGGGCAAAAACAGGATTCCTCTTCTCTTTCAGACGGATTTTTTACGCGCCTCTGCTCCAAAATAAGCTCCAGCCTGCCCTGCTTTGCAAACAGGCAGATGCTGCCGTCCGTTTCCCCTATCGTCCCTGCTTCCGCACAGATGCCATAGGAAAATCCCTCATGCTCCATCCAGAGCCGCTTTTCATCGTGCCGCTTTAAAACCGGAAGATCCGTAAACCGAACGCAGACTTCTCCTTCCAGCACGATCCGGTCTTCTTCAAATAAAAGCCTTACCTGCCCGTTTTGTGTCTGCCACAAAATTTTGGCGCTTGTGGCTTCGCCTGCACCGTTTACCGCGCCCTGCCCCATAGCGGTCACCTCGCCGCACAGCGGCGTCCCGTCCAAAGCAAGGATCTCTGCCTTCGGGCGGTGCTGCCCCGTTTTCCACGAATGGGCGTCCATTAACGGCAGCGCGTCAAAAATGCTGCCCTTTTCGGTCAGCGGCTTTTCCAGATAGCGGGACGGATAGTTTTCATCATATAAAAACCAGTCCCTGAAAAACAGCTTTCCTTTCTCCCACAGCATCCCTGCCCTGTAATTGCGGCAGCTGTACCAGAACGCCTTTAAGTCGGAATTTTCCCGCCAGTCGACAGAAGCCTGAAAGGTCGCCGGAGGCGTCAGACGGTATTTTTTCGTAAACCATTCCGCCGTTTCCGCCATCGTTTCGATGCGGACACTTCCCTCCTGCGCCATTTTTTTCAGCATCCGAAGCTGCAGCTCAAAGCCTGGCTCGATGTTTTCCCAGAGGAAATTATTTTCCTGCCCGACCTGCGCATAGCTCATGCCGATCGTATCTTCCTTTGTCAGCCGGTCAAACATCCATCTGACCCATTCAGGATCGCGTCCTGCCACACAGCTTGGCTCCAGCGAATACACGCCTGTGACGCCCTCCTGAAAGCCCTCCTCGAACGTATACACCGGATCGGGACCCAGAAGCCTGAATACCGGCATGGAAAGCTGGTTTTCCAGCGTCTGCGCCGGGATCATCTCATTTTTGCGGCTCGGATAATACGCGCCGTTGACGTAACCGCCCCAAAGGGTAAAACCGTCCGTTCCCCGCTGGTCGCGGCAGAGAGCGCCGCCCCTTACGCCATATTTTTCCGACGCATAGGCAAAGGTTTCGATGTCGATGACCCACGAGCCGATCGTCTTTGGATAATATCCGAAAATTTCTTTAAAATCTGCCATATAGGCGTCCAGAAGTCGTCTGCGCTCCTCTGGCGTATAGCCGAGGCAATAGGCTGTCCCCACCCGGTCGTCATATTCCTCGCCCCGTTCTCCCACAAACGAAACGCCCGCGCGGCGGCACAGCTCCCCCGTGATCTCCCACCATGCGGCGATCTCGTCCGTTTCGTCCGCATATTCCCGCATCAGCTCCTGATAGGCGGGCTCGATGAGCGCGTCATGCTTTAACGCATAAGTAGACGGCAGCCCAAGCTGCTTTAACAGCTCCATCTGCCGTTTGATCGTGTCAAAATCATCCTGCATAAAGCGTCCCGGCTCTTCGTGCGCCCTCCGGATAAAATTGTAAATATTGACAACTGTTGTTTTTCCCATTCCGGTTTCCCCTTTTGTCCTTTTGTATTGTGCTGTCCAGACTCAGCTGCCCTGACAGGAGCGCCCTGCCCTGTTCTGGCGCCGCAGCCGGAACCGTTCCGGCTCCCAGCAAAAAAGCGGCCTAAAAAGCTGTACCAGCGGCTTCCATGACAGCGCTGCCACCAGAAAAACGCTGCAGATAAGCGCCGCTGCCCCGTCGTGCTCGATCTGCCGAAACAGCTTGATCTTACTCATATATTTGATAAAAAAGCCGTGCAGCAGGTATACGGTCATCGTATTCGCCCCGATGTAGGACAGATACGGCAGCTTCCTTGCCGGCGTGACCAGCAGAAAAAAGCCCATCCACAAAACCGCCCCCGCCATGCCGAATGCCCGGAACCGCCACGTATAGTCCCCTCTTTCATAGGAAACCGAGCCGTACAGCCACGCCAGACGGATTTCCTCCACATTCCGGTACAGCGCATATACAAAGCCCGCAAGGAAAACGCAGACCAGTCCGGTCAAAATGCCGCGCAGGAGCTTTTTATGCCGCACACAGGCTGCCGCCGTTTTGCCGCACAGCCGTAGCGCCTTCATCTGCCTGTAATACACGCCCATCAAAAAATACGGGAAAAACTCCACCACCCGCGAAAAGGACAGATAATATCCCGTTTTTTTATCAAAGCCGATCAAAATTCCCGCCGCCATCGCTACGACCAGCATGACCGCCTTTTTCCCGATCGACGCTCCCTCTCCCTGCACCAGCGGAAGCACCAGATTCCAGACGATGATCGCCAGCAGATACCACAAAAGCCAGTACGGCGTCGTATACTGCATGTCCGCATCCTTTTCCAGCACCCGGTTTGCAAAGATCAGATACAGCGTCTGGAACACCAGATACGGATAGATCATGTGATTGCGGATGCGCGCCGGATCATACCGCGCAAAAATCCCGGTCACAAACGCAAACAGCGGCATATGGAAGGAATAAATTACCAGATACAACAGCCTGTCCGCCGGGTCGTTTCCCATATACAGCTCCAGCATATGCCCGAATACGACCGAAAAAATCAGAATACATTTGATGTTGTCCATCCGGTAATCCCGCGCGCCCGCCGCTTTTTTTGTCAAACCTCTTTCCATCAATGACCGCCTCATACTCAACCAAAAGCTTCCCTGTAAATAATACGGATTTTAATATATGCCATTTTCCCCGATTTGTCCAGAGACAGATTCTTAAGATATTCTGTACCTCTCTTGTACACTCTAGGCAAAATATGATAAGATACCTAATACAGTCCATGCCTGCAGCGTCTGTCCCACGCACCTGTCAGGCACATGGTTTTTACAGGGAGGAATTATGGCAAACACAGAAAAAGTGCGGTTAAATAAATATCTGGCGCAGGCGGGCTTGTGCTCCCGCCGGGAAGCGGACGAGCTCATCCTTTCCGGCAAGGTAACGGTCAACGCAAAGCCCGCCGACCCGGGAATGAAAGTCAACGATCTGGACAAAATTACCGTAAACGGAAAACCCGTGGGACGCCGGGAAAAGCACGTCGTCTTAGCATACTACAAGCCCGTGGGCGTGACCTGTACGGAAAAGGACCGGCACGCCGAAATCACCATCCGCGACGCGGTGGATTATCCGGTGCGCGTCACCTATGCGGGACGGCTGGACAAGGATTCCGAAGGGCTTTTGCTTCTGACAAACGACGGCGACTTGATCAACGGTCTGATGCGCGCGGCAAACTTCCATGAAAAGGAATATATCGTGCGCGTCAACAAGCCCATGAGCCGCGATTTTTTACGGAAAATGTCCGATGGCATGCTTTTAAAGGATCTGAATGAACGGACGCGCCCCTGCTTTATCAAAGAGGAAGGCAAATATGTGTTCCGCATCATCTTAACGCAGGGCTTAAACCGCCAGATCCGCCGCATGTGCAAGCAGCTGGGCTACGGCGTCACGAGCATCAAGCGCATCCGCGTGGCAAACGTCATGCTCGGCAAAATGAACCCCGGCGACATCCGCACGGTGACGGGGGCAGAATTAAAGGAGCTTTATGCACAAGTGGAAAAAAGCGTAAAGCGCCCCAATCAGAATGAAAAAAGGAATACGGCAAAATGAATGACATCGACAGAATGAAACAGCTGATCGCCCGGCTCAACGAGGCGGCAAAGGCATATTATGCACAAGACCGGGAGATCATGAGCAATCTGGAATATGACCGGCTCTATGACGAGCTTTCCGCGCTGGAAGAAAAAACGGGGCTCGTGCTGGCGCAAAGCCCCACCCAGTCCGTCGGCTACGAGGCGGTGGACACGCTTCCCAAGGAGCGCCATGAAAGCCCGATGCTTTCCCTTGGCAAAACCAAAAGCCGGGAAGAGCTGGCAGACTGGCTCAACGGCAAGAAGGGGCTTTTATCGTGGAAACTGGACGGGCTGACGATCGTTTTGACCTACCGGGACGGGAAGCTGTTTAAGGCGGTTACCCGCGGAAACGGCGAGGTGGGCGAGGTCATTACCCCCAACGCCCGCACCTTTGTAAACCTCCCGCTGCAGATCCCCTTTTTGGGCGAGCTGATCCTGCGCGGCGAAGCGGTCATTACCTATGAGGATTTTGAACGGATCAACGCAAAGATCGAGGACGCAGACGCCCGTTACAAAAATCCCCGCAATCTCTGCTCCGGCTCGGTCCGCCAGCTAAACAGCGAGATCACCGCCCAGAGAAACGTGCGCTTTTTTGCCTTCGCCCTCGTAAAAGCAGACGGCGCCGACTTTGAAAATTCCCGGGAAAAGCAGTTTGAATTTTTAAAGGAGCAGGGCTTTGAGGTCGTAGACTACCGCCCCGTGACTGCGGAAACGATGCGCGACGCGGTGGAATGGTTCGAGCAGACGGTTTCCTCCTATCCCGTTCCCTCCGACGGCCTTGTGCTTTTGCTGGACGACATCGCATACGGCGAAGCCCTCGGCAGGACAGCAAAATTCCCCCGCAACGCCATCGCCTTTAAATGGGCGGATGAAACGGCGCAGACGACCTTGCGGGAAATCGAATGGAGCGCCAGCCGGACGGGGCTGATCAACCCGGTGGCAGTCTTTGACCCCGTAGAGCTTGAGGGCACGACTGTCAGCCGCGCCAGCGTCCACAATGTCAGCATCGTAAAAGAGCTTCAGCTTGGCATCGGCGATACGATCACCGTCTATAAAGCGAACATGATCATCCCCCAGATCGCGGAAAACCTGACTAAAAGCGGCAGCCTTACCATCCCCTGCGAATGTCCCGTCTGCCACGAAAAAACCCAGATCCGGCAGGAAAACGACACGGAGACGCTGATCTGTCCCAATCCCGACTGCGACGCCAAAAAGATCAAGTCCTTTACCTTATTTGTGAGCCGCGACGCCATGAACATCGACGGGCTTTCCGAAGCCACGCTGGAAAAATTCCTCGCCAGAGGCTTTCTCCACACCTATGCGGATCTTTTCCATTTGGACCGCTATAAAGACGAGATCACGCAGATGGACGGTTTCGGGGAAAAATCCTTTGCCAATCTGTCAGACAGCATTGAAAAGGCGCGCCATACTACCCTCGCCCGCCTCATTTACAGCCTTGGCATCCCCAATATCGGGATCGCCAACGCCAAAATGATCTGCCGGGAATATAAAAACGATCTGAAACGCCTGCTTAACGCCCCCGCCGAAGAGCTTGCCGGCATCGACGGCGTAGGCCCCGTTATCGCAGGAACCTTTGCCGCCTTTTTTGCGGAGGAAAAAAACAGAAAGGCGCTGGAAGCCCTCCTTGCCGAAGTAACGCCGGAGCAGGAGACGTTTTCGGAAGAAGCGCTCCCCCTTTCCGGCAAATCCTTCGTCGTAACCGGGAGCTTAAACCATTTTGAAAACCGCAATGCCCTAAAGGAAAAGATCGAGGCGCTGGGCGGCAAGGTGACCGGAAGCGTTACCGGCAAAACGGTCTGCCTGATCAACAACGACAACACTTCAAATTCTTCCAAAAATAAAAAGGCGCAGGAGCTTGGCGTAAGCATCCTGACCGAAGAAGCCTTTATGGAACAATATCTGAACCAGTAAACGCCGCTGTCAATCATCGCCAAAGGAGAAACGAAACATGCCGATTAAAGTTCAGAGCGATCTTCCCGCCCGGGAGATCCTCGATCAGGAAAATATTTTTGTGATGGACGAGTACCGGGCGCTGCACCAGAATATCCGCCCGCTGCAGATCTGTATTTTGAACCTCATGCCGGTCAAGCAGGACACGGAGCTGCATCTTCTGCGCTCCCTGTCCAATACGCCGCTGCAGGTGGACGTGACCTTTATGAAAATGAACAGCCATCTGTCCTTAAACACCTCAGCCACCCATTTAAACAAGTTTTACCATACGTTCAACGAACTGAAAGCAAATAAATACGACGGTCTGATCATCACCGGCGCCCCGGTGGAGCAGATCCCCTTTGAAGAGGTGGATTACTGGGACGAGCTGTGCGAGATCATGGAATGGTCCAAAACCCACGTCCATTCCACCTTCCATATCTGCTGGGGGGCGCAGGCAGGGCTGTATTATCATTTCGGCTTAAATAAGGTGCTCCTGCCCGAAAAGCTTTTCGGCGTCTTTTCCCACCGGGTCTTAAACCGCAGGGAGCCGCTTGTGCGCGGCTTTGACGACGTATTTTATATCCCGCACAGCCGCCACACGGAAACGCCCGCCGCCCTGATCCATAGCTGCGAAAGGCTGACCGTCATGGCGGAATCCGACCGCGCCGGCGTCCTTTTGTGCATGACAAAGGACGGACGCCAGATCTTTGTCATGGGCCATCCCGAATACGACCGCTATACGCTGCACAACGAATACATGCGCGACCGTAGCAAAGGGCTTTCGATCGCCGTGCCGGAACATTATTATCCCGGCGACGATCCGTCGCAGCGCCCGCTTTTGTCGTGGAGATCCCACTGCAACGGGCTTTATGCGAACTGGCTGGATTATTATGTATACCAAACGACGCCCTTTGACATCCGGGACATCTGAGGTTCCAAAACAACTTTTCCTGCAAAAAGCCGCCCGACAGAAATTTTTCTTTCTGTCAGGCGGCTTTTTTATCCGATCTTCCACAGGTTACAGCGTCATCCGATCTCTTCCAGATCCTTTAACACCTGTCCCGCATTCTCTTCCGGCTTTACTTTCGCGTGTACCTTTACGATCCTGCCCTCCTCGTCGATCAGATAAGAAGAACGGATCACGCCCATTACCTGCTTGCCGTACATATTTTTCTTTACCCAGACATCGTACTTTTGCAGCACTTCCTTCTCCGGGTCTGCCAAAAGGATGAACGGCAGCTCAAACTTGTCCGCAAATTTGCGGTGCGCTACACTCGTATCCTTGCTGACGCCAATGACCGTCACGCCCTTTTCCACAAAGGCGGGATAGTTCTGCGCGTATGCGCACGCCTGCTTATTGCAGCCTGCCGTGTTGTCCTTGCTGTAAAAATACAGCACGACCTTTCTGCCGCGGAAATCGGACAGGCTCACTTCCTTCCCGTCCTGATCCTGCAATGTAAAATCAGGAGCCATCATACCTGCTTCCAGCATATCAATTCCTCCATTCTGTTCTTTTTGATCATTGTATCATACCCCCCGCAGACAAAAAACCCCTTACTTTCGCAAAAACACGAGCTCCTCCGTTTTTGACAGTTCCGGCACATAGCGGTAATCCAGCCGGTCAAAGGCCTTGACCGCGTCCAGGCTGTCCGCCCCCTTTTCTGCCAGAAAGCGCACCATCTCTCCCCTCGCCATCTTTGCCATCGTGCCCTTCTGCACCACTTTGCCATTTTGATATTTCCCGAATAGGCACGTCACAAAACGGACGTTTTTGCCCAGATGGCTTTCGATACATTTGCTGTACTCCTTTGACGCCAGATTCAGGATCAGCGGCTCTTTTTCCTCTTCCCCCAAAACAAGCTCCTCCATCAGGGCGCTGCCCCAGAACTCATACAGGTTCCGGAACCCCTCCGGCGCGCCCTTTGCCTGCATTTCCAGCCGGTAGGGCGTTACCGCATCCAGCGGTCTTAAGATTCCATAAAAGCCCGATAAAATCCGCAGATGCTCCTGCACATAATCCCACTGCTTCTGCGAAAAGACCCGGGGCGCCATATACTGATACTGGATCCCCTCATAGGATAAAAGCGCCGGCGTCAGCGCTTTTTCCGGATCCATCCTGCAGATCCTCTCCCGGTTGAGCTGCGCCAGCTTTTCATTGCAGCCCCACAGCTTTAAAAGCTCTGCGTCCGAAAGCCCCCGCATCCACGAAAGGATCTGCTTTGTCCGTTCCAGAAAGACGGGCATCCCTTCTGCAGCCATCGTATCCGAATCGGCAATCATCTTTTTGGCGGGAGAAATGATGATCCTCATTTCGTACTCAGCCTCCCGATATTTTTGATCAGCACCGAGATCGTGCCGTCCGGATTCGTAATAAATTCCACCTTATCCGGATCCTTGTATTCCTCCATGGGAATTGTGATCTCGATCCCCGTATCGGTCGTCAGATGCTGCTTCTGAAACTTTTTGACCGTCGCCTCGCTCTTTGGCGCGACGACTTCCTTTGCCATGTTGTATTTTTCCAGCTTCTCTTCCAGATCCGCCTGCATCTGGGGGCTGTCCTTAAATACCTTCTGCTTGACCTCCTCCACCGCAAGGCTGCCCTTTTCCTCCAGCTCATCGTAGATCGCCTGCTTGATCTCCATCTTGCGCCGGGTATCGTCGTCGCCGTAATATTTTTTGTTTACCTGCTCCACCGCCCGGGTCACGATGTCCAGCTTCGTCTTCTGCGACATGGGCGCATGGCATTCCAGAAACATCTCCGAAAAGTAATTTTTCTTTTCCCCGTTTATCTCGAACTTCTTTTCCGTTAAAATGATCTCCCCGTTGGAAAGGTTGACCAAAAACGCCTCCGTCAGCTTCTGCCCCTGAGACGGCAGGATCGCCTTCTGCAAAATGATGTCGTTTAAATTCCCGCCTTCCTCCGTCGGCTTTGTGGAATGGGTATAGGACGTTTTATAATTCAGCTTTAAAAAGCCGAAATAATCGATCCCCTCGCAGCCAAATACGACTACCGCCGCGTCTGCCGCAGGAATATCGATGTTCGCGTTCATGATCCCGTAAAGCTTTGTGCACAGCGCTTTGCTCGTCTCCACAAAATTGTCCGCGCAGCAGCCCTTTAACAGCTCCATGACCTCCGAGCCTTCCGAAAACTGACAGCGCTTTACGTCGTCGCTTTCCGTAAATTTTTCAATATGCGCCTTTAGAAAATCGCACAGATTCGATCCCATGTCGATCAGGCAGTCCGAAAGCACCGGCATCCCGACCGCAGAATCCAAGATATGTACGATCCCCATTTTCATGATGATGTCGTCTCTTACCATAAAATCCGTTTTCTCCTGTTATCCGGCTTTACGCCCGTTTTACCCCTTTTGCGATCGCCGGCCCGATAAAGGACGCGGCGATGATCTTTGCCGTATCCCCGGGCAGATAAGGGATCACGCCCGTCGCCAGCCCGCCCGCAAAATCAAGCTCCAGCTGCAGGCACAGCCACACCGTCCCAAACAGATAGCAGACAAGCGTTCCAAGCGCCATCGCTGCGATCTGGCGCGCCCTGCTCTTTCCCGCTTTTTCAAATAAAAGCCCCGTCAGCGGGATCATGAACAAAAAGCCGATCAGATAGCCGCCCGTAGGCCCCGCCAGCTTTGCCGCGCCGCCCGCAAAGCCGGAAAAGACCGGAAGCCCTGCAAAGCCCAGAAGCAGATAGATCACATAGCTAAAAAACGCGTCCTTCGTCCCCAGCACATAAACTGCCGTATATAAGACGAGCGTCGTCAGGGAAAGCGGGACCGGGCTGACCGGGATCGGGATTGAAAAAGGAGCCACGATGCACGTAGCTGCCGCCATCACTCCGATCAGCGCCATCCGCTTCGTGCTGACTGCCTGTTGTTTTGCCGCTGTTTTCATTTGAATACCCCCTTGGTATTTTATTTGTACCCACAGTAAGTAAGGGGTACGCTTTCTTTAGATTACCCTTTCCGGCGGAAAATGTCAACGGGCGCGCCTGCCCCGTGAAACGCCTTGTACATTTTTCTTCCGTGGGGTATACTTGATTTTGAGGTTATCATTTCATTCACAGGAGGTATCTTATGAGTCAGGCACTCGAACAGTTTCAGCAATATCAGGACCGGATCAGCCAGTACGATCATGCGGCCGCCCTGCTTTACTGGGATCTGCAGACCGGCGCTCCCAAGGCAGGCACAGAAAGCAAATTAAACGACATCGGCTTTTTCTCCACGGAAAGCTTCCGCCTTTCCACCGCAGACGAATACGGCGCTCTTTTAAAGGCGCTTGCAGAGCCTTCGGAATATGAGCAGCTTTCCGATGCGATGAAGGTCACCGTTACCCGCTATCTGCGCGACTATGAACGCTTCAAACGCATTCCCGAAAGTTTTTATACCGAATTTGTTACCGTAAAGGCGCGTGCCGGCAGGGCATGGGAGGAAGCAAAATCCGCTTCTGATTTTTCCGTCTTTGCCCCCCATCTGGACAAGGTCATCCGCATGACAAAGGAATTTGTCCGCTATATGGAACCGGAGCAGGATCCTTATGAATTTTTGCTGGATCAGTATGAGGAAGGCATGGATTCTGCCACCATCGACCGGATCTTTGACGAGCTCAAGGAAGGGCTGCTGCCGCTTCTTGACAAGATCAACGCGGCTCCCAGACCGGATCTGTCCGCTCTGGAAGGGCATTTTGACGCCGACGCCCAGAAAAAGGTGCAGGAAATGCTTTTAAAATATATCGGCTTTTCCTTTGAATGCGGCGCGTGCGCGGAAAGTATGCATCCGTTTACGACGACGCTTTGCCCCGGCGATGTGCGCGTGACCAACCATTATTATGAAGACAACCCGATTTCCTCCATGTTTTCCGCGATCCACGAAGGCGGCCATGCCATTTTTGAACAGAATCTTGCTCCCGAGATCCAGAACACCGCAGCCGCCCAGATCAATCTTATGGGCCTGCATGAAAGCCAGTCCCGTTTCTATGAAAATATTCTGGGCAGAAACATCCATTTCTGGACGCCGATCTATGGCAGGCTCGGGGAGCTTTTGCCGCAGTTTCAGCAAATCCCGCTGGAAACCTTCATGCGCGCGGTCAACGACGTGCATCCCAGCATGATCCGTACCGAAGCCGACGAGGTTACCTACTGCCTGCACGTTATCCTCCGCTATGAGATCGAAAAGGCGATCTTTCGGGATAACGTGCCTACAGACCAGCTTCCCGCCCTCTGGAATGCAAAAATGCAGGAGCTTTTAGGCATTACCCCTGCAAACGACGCGGAAGGCATTTTACAGGATATGCACTGGTCGGACGGCTCCTTTGGTTATTTCCCTTCCTATCTTCTGGGTTCTGTTTACGACGGCATGCTGCTTCCTGCACTGCGCCGCGATCTGGGCGACCCGGACAGGCTTTTGGAAGAAGGCAGGATCCTTGAAATTACCAAATGGCTCAATGAAAAGATCCATCAGTTCGGCAGCCTCTATCCTTCAAAAGAGGTGCTGGCACGGGTATGCGGCACGGAGCTGTCCGCAAAACCCCTTCTGGACTATTTTCAGGAAAAATACGCCCGGATCTACGGGTTTTAAACGTCCGCGAGATTTTTCTGTATTAAAACACCGGAGCGGGTCATCCGCTCCGGCGTATTTTTTCCATGCTTTTATTCTGCCAGGCTAAGCGAAAGGCTCACGCCCCCGTCTGCTTCATAAAGGGAGATCCCGATTCCGCCCCAGTTCCAGTCCGATGTTTTCCCGGAGTCTGTCCCGCTTTCTCCTGTCTCTCCCAATGTCTCTTCCAATGTTTCTTCCGGCATTTTTTCCAAAGCTTCTTCCGGCCTGCTTCCTGTCACGGCGCAGATCCGCTCCCGAAGCTCTTGTGCCGCCAGTTCCCGCGGCTCTGCCAGCACGAGCCAGACAAGCCCGTTATCGTCATAGCTGGTATGGACGCTGCAGGCTTTCCCGAAAAGCGTTGTCTCATAGCTTCTTCCGACTAACGCCTTACCGTCCTCCGTTCGGTTTTCTTCTCCGCCGCCAAAGGCTTCTGCCGCCTCGTCATCCGTTTTTCCAAGCAGCCCTGCCAGCGCCAGAAGCTCCCCGCTGTCCGAAGCGGTTTTGTCAGGATCTAATGTCTCTGCTTCCGAATCGGCTTTGTCAGGATCTAGTGTCTCCGCTTCCGAAGCAACTTTATCAGAATCCAGTGCCTCCGCTTCCGGTGCGCCCTCCTCCTGCTTTCCTTTCACACTGATCACCGCGTCATATGCTTCGCCCTCCGCCATCCCTTTCGTCACGTTCCGGGGCGTGCATCCGCCCAGCAAAGCAGCCGTCAGGACGAGGAAAAGGATGCGGCTTACGGCACCGCCATACGCTTTGACAGCGCTCTTTTTTCTAATGGTCATTTTCTACCAAGCTCCCGCAAAATACGCTCCAGCCCGTCTAAATCCTCCTGCCTTGTCGCCCAGCTCGTCGCAAACCGCACGGCTGCGCTGCCACCTTCCAGCTCTTCCCAGACCTCGAAGCTTACCTTCTGTTCCAGCGCCTTTCTCTGTTCCGCATTCAGGATCACAAACTGCTGGTTGGTCGGCGAATCCAGCCAGAGCGGACAGCCGTTTTCTGTAAGGATCCTTTTTAACTTCATCGCCGCCTCAATGGCGTGTTCTGAAATGTCAAAATACAGCCCGTCCGTAAACAGCGTTTCAAACTGGATCCCCAAAAGCCGTCCCTTTGCCAAAACTGCGCCCTGCTGCTTCATCAGCGTAAAAAATCCCGGAACGGTATTTTTCTTCGGGAATACGACAGCTTCCCCGAACAGCGCGCCGACTTTCGTCCCGCCGATATAAAAAACGTCGCAGTTCTGGGCGATAACATTTAACGTCACGTCCGTATTTTTTGCCGCCAGACCATACCCCAAACGCGCCCCGTCCAGAAACAGGGGAATGCCGTATTCGCTGCATACCCTGCGCAGCGCCTCCAGCTCGGACTTCGTATAAAGCGTGCCAAATTCCGTCGGATGGGAAATGTATACCATTCCCGGCTGTACCATGTGCGTGCAGCTTCCATCCCGGTAAAAAGCCTCCAGATATGCTTTGACTGCCGCTGCTTCCAGCTTCCCGTCCCGATTCGGAAGCGCCAGCACCTTATGGCCGCCGCTCTCGATCGCGCCCGCTTCATGCACGCCGATATGGCCGGTGTCCGCCGCGATCACGCCCTCAAAGGGCTTTAACAGCCCCTTGATTACCGTCGCGTTTGTCTGGGTCCCGCCCACCAGAAAAAATATATCCGCCTCCGGGCAGCCGCACGCCTTACGGATCTTCTCTTTTGCCCGCTCGCAATACACATCGTTTCCATAGCCCAGCGTCTGCTCTGTATTCGTTTCCGCCAGCCGATTTAAAATTGCAGGATGCGCGCCTTCCATATAGTCACAGTTAAAATATAACATGCCGTCCTCCCTCATCTTTGCCGCTCCAAAAGCTCGTAAAGCGCGTCGTCCCCGACGCTGATCCACGCATCCTCTTCCTCTTCGTCCAGTCCCAGAAACTGCGCCAGCGTCCGGGGATCGTCGCCATTGTTCCATTCATCTACATAATCGTCGATCGCTTCAAATTCGATCTCCCCCGCCAGATAACGTGCCTTGAAATTTTCCATTTTTCTCTTCCTCTCGTTTTTTATCCTTATGACAGATTATTGAATCACAGGCTTTCTTCCTGCAAGAATTGCCTGTACCTCTTCGATGGATTTATCTGTGATCGCTGCAATCTGATCTACCGTAAATCCCTTTTTATACATATTTATGATGATATTTGCTTCCCCGATTGCTTTTCCTCTTTCCTCGCCTCTTTCTTCGCCGATTGCAATTCCTCTCTCTTCAATCCCCTGGCTCAGATTACACATTGGTTTTTCTCCTTTTACGCAGGATATGGTCTTATCTGCCCGATTGACTTGTGTTTTTATTATAGCTTATCCTCTATGCGAAAACAACCCAAAACCTTGCTGCCCAAAATCAGCCCGAATCCGACTTTATCCCGTTACATCATGGTATCGTCCTTAAGCACCTCGGCCAGACTGATATTCCTTATCCCGCGCCAGCCAAGATAATAGGCAAAAGCCACGCTTCCTAAAATCGCCAGCATAAAAACAAAAACCGGGACAAACGGCGCTTCGGCAAGAAATACCTCGACTTCAAGATAGCTTGCCCGAAGCATCGCGCCAACTGCTATGACTGCCAGCGGCAGCGTCAGAAGGATCGGGCGGCCTGCGATCACTAACGCTTCTATACAAAACATCTTCCTGATTTCCCGCGGCGTCATCCCAACAGACATATACCGGGCAATTTCCCGTTTTCTCTGCCGGATAAATCCAAGGGTATTTGAAAATACATTGCCAACGCCGATCACCGCAAGCAAAACACAGAACCCGCCGAAAATTGTCATCATTCCCTGTATCTGGACATCGTTTGTCCTGCGCTGTCTGATGCGGTTTTCACTTTCCGCCCGATCATTTTCTTCCAGCGTCTGCATGATATTGCCCTGTAAGGCGTCCAGCTCCTCCAGCGTTACATTTTCCCTGCCAAGAATGCAGATATGTGTATCTGCTTCCATGCCTGCAAGCTCTCCCTTTAATTGTTTCCACAGGGAACAGGGCATGAAATGCACAAGCTCATAGTAATCAAGCGTTGCATAGTCTTCCCTTAAAACAGGCTCTTTTTCCGTATAAGCCAATACCGGAACTTCTATATTTTTTTCTTTTCCTGCCTGCCGCAAAATACTTACGTCCGCTTCCCCTTTCAGGTACGGCACATATTCAGGATGTCTGAAATCAGGATTGGTCACATCCCGTATTTCATTGCGTATCACTGCTCCCGAAAGCTTCGGCTCAATGCCGATCTGCCTGCAGTAATGAAGAAAGCTTGCATCGTCCAGTATCACAACAGGAGCGTTTACCAGATAACCCTGATCTGTTTTTTCCGCAGCTCCGTCTTTTGCATGGGAAAATCCGCCAAACCCTTTCATTTCTTCACTGACCGCATCCTCCGGCAGCAATGCTTTTGCCATAGCCTTCTGATACGCGATGGCGCTCTCCACTCCGGAAAGATTCCGTATTTCTTCTGTTTCTGCAAAATCATCTATGGGCGTATCCTTTACCGTAACCATAATATCCCAGACGTCCTGATACCGCTCAAAGTAAGTTTCTCTCGTACTGATTCCCGAAAGAGCAAAAAAGCATTCCATCAAAGTAAATGCCATGAAGGAAAACAGCAAGGATACTGTTGCCGTCCGCATCGCTTTTCTTTGCGCCTTCAGCGCATTTCCCGCCAGTTCTCCCTCTATGCCAAACAAAAAATTCAGGATACGGGAATGATTTTTCCTCTTCAGCCCAAAGTCCCCTGTATTTTTCATCGCTTCCAGCGGCGTCAGCCTGCTCATTTTTTTTGCAGGAATCCATGCGGAAATCCAGATGGTAAAAACCGTCGCAAAAAGCGTGATAAAAAAGACCATCGGATGATACCCAAACGCCGCCGGATGCCTTCCCTCTATGCCTTTTCCAAGCAGCACATTTACCATCTGCAAAACACCCTTACAAAGCAAAATCCCCACTGCATTTCCAATGATAACCGGAACTGCGCAAAGTCCCGCCGCCTCCTGCAAAAGACAGGTCCGTATCTGCTTCGGCGTCGCCCCGACGCTGGAAAAAATACCAAACTGATGAATCCTTGCATTCATCGACACCGCAAACGAATTATGGATTATCACAACCAGAGACAACGACGCCAGCAGCGTAATCAGGAAAAACAGCGGAAATACCATTCTCGGCGCCGTATCCTCCAAAGACCGGGTCAAATACATGGAAAGCAGACTGTCATGATAAACAACGCTTTCCGCAGAAGCTCCCAAAGTCTCTGCAATTTGGGGCGTATCCTCCAAAACATCCCCTATTTTTTCAAAATAAAGATCCAGAAAGGATTCCCCCAGCACTGCCTGCTTTACATTTGCAAAATTTTTTATGCTTTCGATCTCTTTTTCATGAAATTCTCCGATAATCCGGCTCTGCCAGCCGCCTTCTTCCAGCTCGATCCGTTCCACCTCATACTTCCATGCGTTATAAAACAGCCCGCACAGCAAAGACAAAAGCAATGCTGAAATAAAGGCTGCAATCATGATGGAAAGACCGGAAGAACGGTTATTTTTCAGATAGCTTCTTGAATATTCCTTCCACATACCCGTTACCTCCGCCGCTCATCACTGACAATGCGCCCGTCTTCCAGCGTTATTATGCGGTTTGCCTCCAAGGCAACCTTTTCATCATGGGTGATCAGAAGTATGGTCTGCCCCAAATTCCGGTTGGAAAGCTTCAGCATATCCACAATTTCCCCGGAATTTTTCTGGTCCAGATTTCCGGTCGGCTCGTCCGCCAAAAGCAGCGCAGGGCGGTAAATCAGCGAACGTGCGATAGCAGCCCTCTGCTGCTGTCCGCCGGATAACTGGCTCGGCAGGGCTGCCAGCCTGTCTACAATCCCCAGAGCTGCCGTTACCTTTTCAAAATATTCCCGATTCACTTTCTTTTTATCGAGAAAAAGGGGCATCAATATATTTTTCTCGATGGTCAACGTCGGAATCAGATTAAAAAACTGATAGACCAGCCCTACTTTTCTCCTTCTGAAAATTGCCGCCTGCGTCGGATTTAATTTGGAAAGATCCGTCCCGTCTATCGTCACTTTTCCGGCTGTGGGCTGATCCACACTTCCCAAAATATGTAACAGCGTGGATTTCCCGGAACCGGACGCCCCGATGACCGCCACAAATTCTCCTTTTTCCACGGTCAGGTCAATGCCATCCAGCGCTACCACCTGATTTTCTCCGATTCCGTATACCTTACGGACCCCTTCGCAAGTCAAAATGTTCATACGTCAGCTTCCTCCTGCTATTTCCGATTAAATTTCCCCTCCACCGGGGGGTATTTTTATCATAGCAAATGAAAATGACAGTTCAGTGACTGTAAAACCGGATTTCAAAGCAGGCTCCCCCTGACTGCCTGTTTTTTGCCCGGATCGTCCCATTCTGACGTTCCACAATTTCCTTCGCCAAAGCCAGCCCGATCCCAATCCCTCCTGCGGCCGCATTTTTTCCACGGTAAAACCGTTCAAACAAATGCGGGATGTCCTCTTTTGCAAATCCTTCCCCCTCGTCCCAGATCAGGATTTTTGTGTAGAGGGCATTCTGTTCATACCTACAATGAATTACCCCTCCGGGATTATGCTCCATACAGTTTTTCATCAAATTCATGACCGCTTCCATTGTCCAGTCCAGATCTGCGCTTATTGCCATTTCCCCCAGCTCCGGAATATCAATGCGCACCCCCGCTTCCGAAAGCAGCTCCTGCAGATTGTCGGCTGCAAGGACGAGGACGGTAAAAACGTCCGTATTCTCACGCTTCAAAAGCAATGTGCCCGCATCGAGCCTGGACAATACAAGCAGGGCTTCTTCCAGCCTTGTAAGCCTTGAAAGCTGTTTTTGTATCTGTTCCGGATATTTTCCGTTATCCTTCCCTTTTGCCGTCTGGACAGACAGGGAAATTGCCGTGATCGGCGTCTTAATCTGATGCGCAATATTGGACAGATTTTCTGCAAACGCATTTTTTGCCCGCACAGCGTTATCCCTTGTCTGATAAAGAAAGGTTACCGTTTTATAAATTTCATCCTCCAGCTTGGAAAACTCATCCTCCCCGGACGCGCATAAAACCATTGCTTTTCCTGCATTTACCTGTTCCAGATATTCTGCCAGCATCCGGATGCGCCGTTTTTCTTTCCGGTCCCGATACAAAAAAGTCCCCGCAAACAAAACTGCCCCCGACAAAAATGACGCTGCCGCCAGAAAAAAATCCCCCGCATCTGACGAAAATCCAAAATCTGACGGCTGATACCCGAGACGGGACAAAACATCGTTTTGCGCCGTTTCAGCCTTTTCCTTTTCCGTATATTCCTTCAATGCCGCCAAAACCATTTGCTCCGTCTCCGGCTCCTGCGCAAGCATCTCCCCAAAAACGCCATTTAATACCGCAAAGGAACGTCTGCTGCCATGGAAGGAAACAAGCATTGCCGTCAGGGCTGACGCTATCATGCTTACAGACAATACGATGCCAAAAGTAATCCAAATATTTTTTTGTCCGCTCATGTGGCGTCCTCCATCCGGTATCCTATGCTTCTTACCGTTTTTAAACACGCCGGCTGACGCAGCTTATCCCGCAAACGCTTCATCGTGACCGTCAGGGTATTATCATTTACATAATTTCCATGCACATCCCATACCTGCCCTAAAATTTTTTCTCTGGTGACCGTTCTTCCCTTGTTCTGCATCAGGCACAAAAGCACCTCGTACTCTGCGCTGCTCAAAGAGATTTCCTCTCCGCTGCAAAAAACCTGCCTGCGGCTTACATCCATCGAAATCCCGCTGCAATCCAGATATTGCTTTTCCACGTTCCCGCTTCTCCGCAGCAGCGCCAGCATCCGGGAATACAATACTTCCAGTTCAAACGGTTTTACAACATAATCGTCCGCACTGCTTTGAAAACCGGCAACAATATCGCCGGAATCATCGCGGACAGTAAGGAAAATAACCGGAAGCTCCCGCCAGTTTTTACGGATCCACTGGCACAAACCGTCTCCGCGTCCATCCGGCATATTCCAGTCCAACAGCACCAGCGCAGGCACATGGTTCCGTATCTCCTGCCTGAGTTTTGCAAGCGTGCCGCATATCGTTACCTTAAATTGCTTCTGTTCCAGATATTGCTTTACCATATCCGCAATATTGGGATCATCTTCCGCATAATATACTTCCATCATCTTCTCTTCACCTCTTATTCCCGTTATTTACCTCTTATTCCCTATTATATCAGAAAAATCCATATTTCCGGAAAATTTCGACAGAAAAAAGTGTGCGCCGAGCGCCTTTGCCGTCGGGCAATAGGATTCCTTCGCACAAGTGTGTATAAAAAAACCGCCTCCCGGCAGCACTTCCTGCTCCCGAAAGACGGTTTTTCCTGAAATTTCCTATTTTTCTGCGCCGCAGCATTCGCAATTACATGCCGTGTGTCCTTCTTTTCCCTGACATTTCCCAGCTGCCGGACAGCCGATACATTTAACGCCGCTCTTTTTTGCCCTCCATATGTAAGCTGACGCAGCGCCTACCATGAACAGTATGATCCCTATTATCAGCAAATCTGCCATATGCCTTCTCCTTTCTATGCGCGGAGGCGATACTCAGCGCCAAAATCCCTCTCTTTTTTCCGAATCAGCACAGCCAGCGCCGCCGCAAATACAGCCACTGCGATCAGTCCGGGGACAAAACCGCTTCCAAAAGCTCCTGTCGCTGCCAGCGTACCGATCTGATATACGAAAAACGCAACTGTATAGCCGACTGCCAGCTGCAGTGCAATTCCTCCCCACAGCCATTTTTTATCCTGCATTTCAGAATTCATAGCGCCGAGCGCCGCAAAGCAGGGCGGCGTGAAAAGATTGAACATCAGATAGGCAAGCGCCGCCGCCTTTGTCAGTCCCATTACCATTGCCACTTCATTTGCTCCGCCGACCAGCGCCAACTCTTCGGTATCAATAAAGTTTGTAAGCCCATAAACGACCGCCAGCGTGCCAACTACATTTTCTTTTGCAATAAAACCCGTGATCGCCGCCGCTGCAAGCTGCCATACGCCAAATCCGAGCGGGATCAGAAGCACCGCAAACGGGGATGCGATCGACGCCAGGATAGAAGTATGTTCCATGCCTTCTTCCACGATCTGAAACTGCCAGTTAAAGCTCTGCATGATCTGCACTGCGGTGTTGCACACTAAAATGATCGTTCCCGCTTTCACAATATATGCCTTACCGCGGGAAAGCATGGAAAGCGCCGCCCGTTTTAAGCTCGGGAGCTTATATTCCGGAAGCTCCATGATAAAGAAGGATTTGCGGAATTTATATCCGGTAATCTTTTTTACCAATAGCGCGCCCAGAAAAATCAGCACAATGCCAACCAGATACATCGTCGGTCCCACCCATGCGGCATCTGCAAAAAATGCCCCTGCAAACAACGCAATGACCGGGAGCTTTGCGCCGCACGGCATAAAGGGCGTCAGCATGGCGGTGGCTCTTCTTTCCCTTTCATTGCGGATGGTACGGCATGCCATGATACCGGGGATGGCGCATCCGGTTCCGATCACCATGGGAATTACAGATTTTCCCGAAAGGCCGACCCTCTTAAAAATCGGATCTAAAACTACGGTAGCGCGTGCCATATATCCGCAATGAAAGGGAAAGAAGAGCCACCGCCATGCTGACGCCCTTTATGC